>ERZ826396.1449-NODE-1449-length-25826-cov-7.386675_pt1 | contig 25826 bp, 21 predicted proteins | sample MGYA00519926_ERZ826396 | MGnify/ENA primary metagenome ERZ826396 (study PRJEB31778, sample SAMEA3449230) | human gut metagenome | biome: human gut; feature: human-associated habitat; material: faeces | place: United Kingdom | collected 2010/2012 ... | reverse complement strand
CCGCCATGCCCTACCGCGCCATGACCAACATCATCGAGTTCATCAAGATGCTGGACATGGTCGTCCCCGGCTTTGCCGCCAACGAGACCCTGCTGTACAGCCCTGAGCTGAAGTTCTACTCCAACAAGGTCAAGATGGACTCGAACCTCGACACCAACATCAAGGGCCTGCACTGCCTCGGCGACTCTTCCGGCTGGACCCGCGGCCTGATGATGGCCTCCGTCATGGGCGTGCTGATGGGCCGCAAGCTGGCTGAGAAGGAAGGCTGCTGAAACGCCTTTCTGCACTAAGCTGCGCTGAATATTTGGTTCCCGATGCCTCTCCGCACTCCGCGGAGGGGCATTTTTTGCGCTTCCTGCGGCAAAACCGTGCAGGATACAAAAATCGGCAGAAAAAGTCAATTTCCGTCAGCCCTGAAAATTTATGGAAATTTGAATTGATTTTCTTCGTTCAAACTGCTACAATCTCAAGTAGAACTCAAGAAGAAATTGCGTCTTGCGCATAATGCGAGGAGGGATCACTTATGTGCGAAGCCCCCGGAAGCGTAGTAACGCTGCTATGTTCCGGCATCCAGCTTTACAGCGCCGAGAGGCGCATTGCGGACTGCATCCTTGCAGATGTAAAGCGGGCGTCGATGTGTACGTCAGCAGAACTGGCCCGGCTGAGCTGTTCGTCCGAGGCCACCATCACCCGGCTGTGCCACAAACTGGGGTTCGAGAACTACCGCAAATTCCAGCTGGCGCTGGCACGGGACGCCATGGAGCAGCAGGAAGCCCAGCGTATGCGGGACGAAGGGCAGGACGAGCTGCATCAGGCACTTCTGAACATTCTGGCAAACCGCGAAGAGGAGCTGCGGGCCACCATTCAGGCCATTGACACCCGCCAGCTGCGGCAGATCCTCTCTCTGCTGCGCAGCTGCGAGGTCATGGAGGTGGTCTCTGAGGGCGGCGGCCTGCCGGTGGCCTTCGATGCCTCCATCCGGTTCAGCCACCTGGGCAAGCGGTGCGTTTCCAGCGCAGTCCACGAGAAGAACCTTGCCTTTGCTCAGACGCTGACCCCCAAAGACATCCTCATCGTGCTCTCGGCCTCCGGGCAGAGCGCCAGGCTGGAAGAGGTGTCCGCTGCCGCCAAAGGGCGGGATGTACCGGTGCTGCTCATCACCTGTGACAGCCACGGCCCGCTGGCCCAGCTGGCCGACTATGTGATGACGGCTTCCAACCGCGAACAGCGGCTCATCGAGGGCAGCCATGCGGCATCGCTGCTCTCGCCGAACGTCCTGATCGAGGTGCTTTACTACCTGCTGCGGATGGAAAATCTGTAAAAAACAAACGCTGGCACCTTAGCTGGTTGCTCATAAAAAAGTGAATCCGACCTATGGCTGCAATCAAAGGTCGGATTCTTTTTTTATGTTAGGGCTGGAATATCCATGGCTCCCTCTGACGCGGGAGGCTTGGATGCGGTGCAAAATCGCACATTACCGCACTACACCGAATAGTGTATAGAAGTGCGCCCTTACTGTTTGACAAATTGGAATTGATTTTCCTTTTTATTTCTTAGTATCAATCCAAATGAAAACTCTCTCGTCAGTTCTTTCAGTAACAACACCTCCGTTTGCTATTGCCACAGCTTGAGATGCTATGTTATCTAAAAGAATGGTTACTAACACTTTATCTATTCCCATTTCTTTCGCTTCATTAAGCAATAATCTCAGCAGTTCTTTTCCATATCCTTTTCCACGAAACGCTGGTGCAATTCCGTACCCGATATTTCCTCCTGCTTTTCTCAGTGCCTCAGTCAAAAAATGTCTGACAGAACCAAATCCAACCGGAATACCATCAGCATATAGCCAAAAAGTTGTAGAAGGCACTTTCCAACCATCTACAATCCCTTCTTGCTCAGAATCCCTCTGTTTTACAATCAGCCATTCTTTATACTCATCAAATGTTAATCCGTTGGCTTTGTTAATTAATCCATTTTCTTCAGCAGGGATCTCTTGCAGCATTGTGTAAATATCTAAGCCATCATCAACTGACAATCTTTTTAATTCCAACATTATTTTCAATTCTCCTTAATCAAATAAACTCAAGTTTATCAGTCTGTTTAATCATATCATATGGCTTCAATGTACGTCAAGAACAATCCCGGCAGACATTACTGCCGGGACTGATGCTGTTTTATGGACATCTACATTTCGTGCCAGCGTTTGTTTTTATCATTGGAGCTCCAGATCACCGGGCAGGATGACATCCAGCTCTGCCGCAGGCTCTGCCACGAGGCGGCGGCTCTGGTTGAAGATGGCCTTTTCCAGCGTATTGCGGGCGAGACGTCCGTTGCCCGCCGTGCGGGCATCCTCTGCCTGGCGGCGCTCGTAGTAGCCCCGCAGCGGTTCCGTGCAGCTCTCGGCCAGCCTGTAGCCCTTGCCCCTCGCCAGCACATTCGTGATGTCCAGCAGCTCATCGGCGGTGTAGTCCGGGAACTCTATCTTGTTCGGGAAGCGGCTGGCAAGGCCGCTGTTGGCGGTCAGGAACGTCTCCATCTCCCCGGTATAGCCCGCAAGGATGACCACCAGCTCGTCGCGGTGGTCTTCCATCCCCTTCACCAGCGTGTCGATGGCCTCGAGGCCGAAGCTGTCCTGCTCGCCCCGGTAGAGGCTGTAGGCCTCGTCGATGAAGAGGACGCCGCCCAGCGCGCTCTGGATGACGCTGTTGGTCAGGGGGGCGGTGTGGCCGGTGTAGCGGCCCACGAGGTCTCCCCGGCTCACCTCCACCAGCTGCCCGCCCTTGAGGGCGCCGATGGCCTTGAGGTACTTTGCCACGAGCCGGGCGATGGTGGTCTTGCCGGTGCCGGGGTTGCCGGTGAAGATCATGTGCATCGAGAGGCTGGCGGTCTTGAGGCCCGCCGCCGCACGGCGCTGCTGCACCTGAATGTTATCGGCGAGGCCGAAGACGTATTCCTTCACCGGTGCAAGGCCCACGAGGTCGTTCAGCTCTTTCCTGATCTCTTCCACTGCGCCGGTATAGGCGGCGGGCAGCAGGTCGAAGAGCTTCTGGGGCCCGGCGTCGTTGAGGGCAAAGTCCAGGCCGTCCTCCCGGGCAGTCAGTGTGATCGTTCCGGTAAGCGCGGCATCTGTTTGCAGACAGTATTCGCTCAGAGCGCGGAATATCTTATCGCAGCAGGCCGAAAGCCCCGCCGCACCCTGCTTCGGGCTGCACTGGGCCGCCACATAGTCCCGCACATCCGCGCCCGCCGACAGGGTCAGGCCGAGGCGGGTCTTCACTTTTGCGGCCAGCGCGTTGAGCTGCTGGGCTGCCAGCGCGGCGAGGGCTTCCCGCGCAAAGGCGCTGGTCTCACAGACATCGCCCAGCGCCGAGACGAAGGCCGCACCGAACTTATCGGCCAGCGCCTCCCGGCCCTTCTGGGAGAAGAAGACAAGGTACTTGCCGCAGGGGGTGATGCGGCTCACAGCCCCGGGGGCAAGCGCCGTTCCGGCGTCCACGAGGATGCCCTCCTTGTTGACGAGATACCGGCTGGACAGGAACGCACTGCCCTTGACGGCCAGGTCTGCCAGCGTCTTCAAAAAGCCCGGATAGCAGCTCTCGTAGTGCTCAAAGAGCAGGATCTCGCCCGGCGCATGGAGGGCGGCGTACAGATCCTGCAAAAAGAGCTTTTCGGCCCCCGGGTTGGGGTAAAGCGCCAGATCCATAACGGCCAGCTTATCGCTCTGCAAAAGGCCCCGGGCGGCCATGCAGCGGGCCGTCTCCGTCAGAGCGAAATGCCGCCCCGTGCCGGGCGCACCGCAGAGCAGGATGACGTTCCGGGCCGTGGGGGCCTCCGTCCCCAGCACGAAAGGCCGGCGCATGGCCCGCACGACGCCGTCCACGAAGGAATCCTGCCCCAGCACCGTCTTTTTCACCTCAGCGGCCAGCCCTTCGAAGCTGCCCAGATGCTCCTGTCTGACTTCGGTGGTGCCTTTGGCCAGCAGGCCGTCGGCCTCCATATCCTCGAGCATCTTCCGGCTCTGGGCCAGCGCCTCCTGTGTGGTATCTCTGCGCAGCTCGGCGTTCTGTTTGCGGAGCATTTCGTCCAGCTTTTTCTGCTGCTCCAGCAGGGCTGCGTTCATATCGGGCAGACCGGGCTTTTCCGGCGGCGTTTTCTGCGTATCAAAGCGCAGTTTTCCTCCCGGGCCGAACACTCCGTTCATCAAGTTCTCCCAATCGTCGGTGTATGCCATCTGCCTGCCTCCGTCCTGCGTTTTTTCCAGTATAGTGTACTTTGCCCCCTTTTGCAAGAAAAGTCTTGAAAATCCACGGGCAGGCGGGTACACTAATTTTATATTGATTTGATATGCGAAGGGAATGGAACGAAATGAAAACGCCCGCAGAGTGGAAAACGCTGTTCGAGAGCAGCGCCTTTGCACGGCAGACAAACTACAGCGGCCCTCTGGGGCCGGAATATAACCCCTCCGGCACCCGGCTCCGGCTCTGGGCGCCCACGGCGCAGAAGGTATCGGTCAACCTCTACCGCCGGGGCGACGGCGGGGCCTGCATGGGGACCCTGCCGCTGGAACAGCACGGGCAGAGCGTCTGGTCGGTCTATCTGCCCGGCGACCAGCACGGACATTACTATACCTTTACCGTCGAGGTGGACGGCACAGCATACGAGACGGGCGACCCCTACGCCCGGACGGCGGGCGTCAACGGCCTGCGGAGCATGATTTTAGACGCGCCCCGCATCGACCCGCCCGACTGGAGCCACGACCACCGGGTCATCGTCCCGGCCTCCCGCCGGACGGTGTGGGAGGTCAGCGTCCGCGACTTCTCGCAAGACCCGGCCTGCGGCGTTCGGAATGCATGGCGGGGCAAATTCATGGCCTTTACCCAGAAGGGGACCACCCTTTCTTCCGCCGGCACCTTCCCCACCTGCCTCGACTACCTCAAGCGGCTGGGAGTGGGCTATGTGCAGCTGATGCCCATCTTCGACTTCGGCAGTGTGGACGAGAGCCGCCCCCTCACCCGGCAGTACAACTGGGGTTACGACCCCACCAACTACAACGTCCCCGAGGGCAGCTACTCCACCGACCCCACGAAAGGCGAAATCCGGGTGCGGGAGTGCAAGGAGATGATAGCCGCCCTCCACGCGGCGGGCATCGGCGTCATCATGGACGTGGTGTACAATCATATGTACCGCAGCGAGAACCCGCTGAACAGCACGGTGCCTTATTATTTCTTCCGGCAGAACCCGGACGGCAGCTTCTCCAACGGCAGCGGCTGCGGCAACGAGTTTGCCAGTGAGCGGCCCATGGCCCGGAAATACCTCATCGACTCGGTGCTCTACTGGGCGCAGGAATATCACATCGACGGCTTCCGCTTCGACCTCATGGGCCTCTATGACGTGGACACCATGAACGAACTGCGGGCCGCGCTGGACGCTCTGCCGCGCGGCAGAAACATCCTGATGTACGGTGAGCCGTGGCAGGGCGGCGGGAGCCAGCTCCACCGGTACGAGGCCAATAAGGCGAACCTCGCCATGCTGTCCGAGCGCATCGGCATCTTCTGCGACAACACCCGCGACGTCATCAAGGGCGGCTGTTTTGACGCCCGGGAGCCGGGTTACGTCGAGGGCAGGCCGGGCAGCTTCTGGGACATCGGCGGGGCCGTGGCCGCGTGGTGCCGCAGCGACAAGCTGCCCGCCCATTTGCCCTCCCAAATCGTCAGCTATGTCTCTGCCCACGACAATTTCACTCTCTGGGATAAACTCATGCTCGTCCGGTACGCCCGTCCCGAGTACACTGCCGCCGACTCGGCGGCGCTGGCCCAGAACCGGCTGGCGGCGGGCATCTATCTCACCTGCATGGGGATGCCCTTCCTGCAGGCCGGCGAGGAGTTCGCCCGCACCAAAAAAGGTCAGGGCAACACCTACCGCTCTTCGCCCTCCCTCAACCGTCTGGACTGGAAGCGGGCCGCGCAGTTCCACGGTCTTGTGGACTATTACCGGGGCCTGCGGGCGCAGTTCCCCCGCCTGAGCGCCTCGGACGCAGCCAGCCCGGCGGCCATCAAGTTTTTCTCGCTGGAACAGCCCCTCGTGGGCTGGACTTTGCCCGCCGCACCCGGCGACGGCGCGGCATGGCGGGCGCTCTGCGTCTTTTACAATCCCACGGAAGAAGAAAAGCGGGTCCGCCTGCCCGACGGCCAGTGGAAACTGCTGAGCGACGGCGTATCGTCTGCGCTCTGGAAAGGCCCCAGCCGGGTCTGCGGCGGCGAAGTGACACTGCTGCCATACAGTGCAACGATTTTCGGCCAGGTATAATAAAAAAAGCGGCCCGCCGCTTTACGCGGCGAGCCACCCAATCATGTCCTGATTTAGCCCTGCGGGTTCTGCTGAGGTGCAGACTCGGCAGACTTCTCCTGACGGGATGCGCCGTTGGTGCCATTGCCGCTGTTGGAGGCGTTCTTTTCGCCAAGCGTCAGGCTGACAGTCTGCATCTGACCGTCGCGGGCGACGGTGATGGACAGGGTGTCACCGGCAGAGTGCTCCTGCATCAGGGTGCCAAGGTCGGTCTTCTGGGCTACCTCGGTGTTGTCGATGCTGACGATGCGGTCGCCGGCCTTGAGGCCCGCCTTATCGGCAGGGCCGCCGGAGACGACGTCCACGACGTAGATGCCGTAGGCGTTGACGCCCAGCTGTGCCGCCGTCTGTGCGTCGGTGACAGCCAGATAGGTGATGCCCATGTAGGGACGGCCCGTGACATAGCCGTTCTCCAGCAGGTCCTGCGCCACCTTGATGGCGTCGTTGATGGGGATGGCGAAGCCCAGACCCTCAGCGTCAGAGCTGGAAGACTTTGCGTTGACGATGCCGATCAGCTCGCCGTTCATGTTGAACAGGCCGCCGCCGGAGTTGCCGGGGCTGACAGAAGCATCCATCTGAATGAGGGACATGGTGTTGACAGAGCTGGAGCTCTGGATGGAGACACTGCGGTTCAGGGCGCTGACGATGCCGCTGGTGACGGTGCCGCCCAGCTCACCCAGCGGGTTGCCCACGGCCAGCACGTTGTCGCCCACGGCCAGCTTGTCGCTGTCGCCCACGATGGCGGGGGTCAGGCCGTCGGCATCGATCTTGATGACGGCGATGTCGCTGGTGGAATCCTCGCCCACGACGGTGGCGGTGTAGTCCTTGTCGCCGATGGTGACGGTGATGTTGGACGCGCCGCTCACAACGTGGTCACAGGTGAGGATGTAACCATCCGAGCTGATGATGACGCCGCTGCCGGCGCCGCTCTCCACCTGGCTCTGGCCGTACCAGGACCACTGAGAGTAGACCACCTGCTCGGTGGTGATGACCACGACGCTGGGGCTGACGGTCTTGGCCACCTGTGCGGTGGTCATGCCGCTGGAAACAGTCGTGCCTTCGGCGGCGCTCTCAGAGTCTGCCGAAGAGCTGTCGGACCGCTCCACCTGCTGGATAATGACTTTGTTATTGCCGCCGAAGCGTGCGCCCACAAAGCCGCCCATAAAGCCCATGGCTGCGGCCAGCACCAGAGCGACGATGCTCTTTACAGCCTTGCCTGCGTTCTTCCTGGGCTTTTTCGGCGCGGCAGGGGCTGTGTTCTGCGGGCCTGCGGGGGGCGGCGTTGCGCCGCCGGAAGGCTGGGTGCTCTCACTGAAGGCAGAAGCAGTGTTTGCGGTGTTCATGCCGCTGGAACCCACATTGGGGTAGCCGGTATCACCGGCAGGATTATTGGAAGAGGAATAATCATATTCCCATTTGTTTTCATCCATCGTGATTACTTCCTTTCTAAGGGATTAGAAGTTGTTTTCATAACCGTTGCGCACCGTCTGAGCGGTCTTTTTGCCCGCATACTGCGTTGCTTTCCCTTGCAATCCGTCAGGATTGCTTCAGGAAAGCGCCTTGCCTGCCGGCAAAAATCCTCGCCCATTCGGCACTCTCCGGCTATGAAAACAACTTCGGCCGGGGGAAGAGCTTTTCCGCTCCTCTCCGGCACGGTTTTATTCTATCTGCTAATTGTGAAAATCAATCGTTCCCCCAGTGAAGAATGTGTGAAATAAAGTCTAAGGAGTTTCTATGAAAATCAGCGCCACTCAAACGGGCTTTGCCCTTTATAAAGAGGCCGACGTCATCGGCCTGTGCGACGTCACCCCCACCCCAAAAGGCGCGGACATCACGGCCCTGTCCGTCCTGCCCCAGTGGCGGCGGAAGGGCTACGGCTCCTACCTGTTAAAAGAGATCTTGCGCCGGTTCGGCGGTTATGACCGGGAGGCTGCGACGGTGTTCACCGCGCCCCTGCCCGCCGACGAGGGCGAAGGGCTGTTCTGGCAGAAATTCGGCTTTGCGCCTGAGGATGGGCGGCTCGTCCGCCGCCGCACCCCCGATCTGACGGCAGTGCGCTTCGTGCAGGACTATCTTGCCGCCCATCTCCCCCACCCGAAGCTCTGCATCGACGCCACCTGCGGCAACGGCGGCGACACGGCGTTCCTCTGCCGCCTTTCCGGCCCGGAAGGCCGGGTGCTGGGCTTCGACATCCAGCCCGAGGCCATCACTTCCACCCGCGCCCGGCTCAAAAAGCAGGGCCTCACGGCAGAGCTTATCTGCGACAGCCACGCGAACCTCTTACAGTATGTCCGGCACGGCACGGCGGACATCGTGATGTTCAACTTCGGCTGGCTGCCCGGGGCCGACCACAGCGTCTTCTCCACAGCAGACAGCAGCATCCCTGCGCTGGAAGCCGCCCTCGCGGCGCTGCGCACCGGCGGCGTGCTCAGCGCCATCCTCTACAGCGGCCGCGTCATCGGCACAGACGAAAAGCAGAGCATCCTCGGCTGGCTGCGGGCTCTCCCGCTGGAAAAATATACCGTACTGGTGTGCGATTTTGCCAACTGGGCCGATACTGCGCCCCTGCCCTGCCTTGTTCTGAAAAAATAGCAAAAACTCTTGCATCCATGTGGATTTTCTGTTAAAATAAGCGTTGTATGTAATTTTATAGGAGAGTTTCCCATGTAAACAGCCCCTATTGTTTGCTGATACATCCACCCGGCCCTTCGCGGGGCCGCATCTCAGGAGAACGAAACTTTTATGACAAATCGTGAAGAAATCGAGCGCCGCCGGACGTTTGCTATCATCAGCCACCCCGACGCCGGCAAAACGACGCTGACCGAAAAGCTGCTGCTGTACGGCGGAGCCATCAATCAGGCAGGCTCTGTCAAGGGCAAGCAGAGCGCAAAGCACGCCGTGTCCGACTGGATGGACATTGAGAAGCAGCGCGGCATCTCCGTCACTTCCTCTGTGCTGCAGTTCAACTACGCAGGCAAGTGCGTGAACATTCTGGACACCCCGGGCCATCAGGACTTCTCGGAGGACACCTACCGCACCCTGATGGCAGCCGACTCGGCTGTCATGGTCATCGACGCCGCAAAGGGCGTCGAGGCCCAGACCATCAAGCTGTTCAAGGTCTGCACCCTGCGCCATATCCCCATCTTCACCTTCATCAACAAAATGGACCGCGAGGCCCGCGACCCCTTCGAGCTGATGGAGAACATCGAGGAGATTCTGGGCATCAAGACCTACCCCATGAACTGGCCCATCGGCTGCGGCAAGGAGTTCAAGGGCGTGTTCGACCGCAACACCCGCAAAGTGCTTGCTTTCTCCAGCGACGGCCGCGCCAACGGCGTCAAGAAGGTCGAGGAGACCGAGGCCGAGCTGGGCGATGCCGCACTGGACGAACTGCTGACCCCCTATCTGCACCAGCAGCTGGTGGACGAAATTGAGCTTCTGGACGGTGCTGCCGAGGAATTTGACCTCGACCGCGTGCTGCGCGGCGAGCTGAGCCCCGTGTTCTTCGGCTCTGCGCTGACCAACTTCGGCGTCGAGCCCTTCCTCGAGAACTTCCTCCGCCTCACCCCCACCCCGCTGGCCCGCGTGGACAGCCTGACCGGCGAGGCCGTTGACCCCTGCCGCGATGAGTTCTCGGCCTTCATCTTCAAAATTCAGGCCAACATGAACAAGGCCCACCGCGACCGTATCGCCTTCATGCGCATCTGCTCGGGCAAGTTCGATCGCGGCATGGAAGCCTACCACGTGCAGGAGGGCAAGAACATCAAGCTGGCCACCGGCACCCAGCTGATGGCGCAGGACCGCGCCATCGTCGATGAAGCCTACGCAGGCGACATCATCGGCCTGTTCGACCCGGGCATCTTCTCCATCGGCGACACCCTGTGTACTGGCAAGAAGAAGATCGAGTTCGCCGGCATCCCCACCTTCTCCCCCGAGCACTTTGCCCGCATCGAGCAGAAGGACACCATGAAGCGCAAGCAGTTCGTGAAAGGCATGGAGCAGATCGCTCAGGAGGGCGCTATCCAGATCTTCCGCGAAGTGGGCGGCGGCATGGAAGAAGTCGTGGTCGGCGTCGTCGGCGTGCTGCAGCTGGAAGTGCTGGAATACCGTCTGAACACCGAGTACAACGTCGAGATCCGGATGCAGCAGCTCCCCTTCGAGCAGCTGCGCTGGATCCAGAACGACCCCGACACTTACGTCCTGCGTGACCTCGACCTCACCAGCGACACCAAGGCCGTCGAGGACATGAAGGGCAACCGCCTGCTCCTGTTTACCTCCGATTGGGCTATCCGCTGGGCTGAAACGCACAATGAGACGTTAAAGCTGAGCGAATTTGGCAATATTTAAGTTACAGGTTCCCAAGAGCTGCTGTGCAGAAGACCTGCATGGCAGCTCTTTTTGGAATAAATCTAAAATGCAACAATATATACCAGTCAGCGACAACACCCCCCTTCGCGGGGCGCTGCCGGAAAAGAAGGTAACGATTTATGGAAAAACGTAACATTGGCAAAAGCGGCCTCTCCGCACCATTTCTGGGGCTTGGCACCTGGGCCATCGGCGGCGGCAGCTGGTGGGGCGACAACGACGACGCCCTGTCGGTAAAAGCCATCGAGACTGCCGTGGAGCAGGGCATCACCTGGATAGACACCGCCCCCATCTACGGCCTTTACCACAGCGAAGAGGTGGTGGGGGAAGCTTTTCGCCACATCGACCGGGACAAGGTCATCCTCTCCACCAAGTGCGGCCTCGAGTGGCGGCACGAAAGCCCCGTTCTCCACAAGGTGGTGGACGGCGTGCAGACCTACCGCGACCTGTCGGCCAAGAGCATCATCGAGGATGTGGAAGACAGCCTGCGCCGTCTCGGCACCGACCATCTGGACGTGCTCTACACCCACTGGCAGACGCCCGACCTGAACATCTTCCCGCTGGAAGAAACTGTCGAAGCCATGATGAAGCTCAAGGAGCAGGGCAAGATCCGTGCCATCGGCGCGTCCAATACCACCGCTGAGTTCATCCGCGGCTACTGCAAATACGGCCAGCTGGATGTCATTCAGGAAAAGTACAGCCTGCTGACCCGCCGCATCGAAAAGCAGCTGCTGCCCACCTGCAAGGAGCTGGGCGTGTCCATTCAGGCTTATTCTCCCTTGGAGCAGGGCCTGCTCACCGGCAAGGTGACCATGGACACCACCTACCCCGAGGGCAGCACCCGGAACACGAACCCCTGCTTCCAGCCCGCCCGCCGGATACAGGCCATCCGGCTGCTGGACAGCTGGTCTGACCTCTGCGAGAAGTACCACTGCACCAAGGCGCAGCTGGTCATCGCCCTGACGGCCCGGATGATCCCCGGCCTGCACGTTCTGTGCGGCGCACGGACGCCGGAGCAGGCCATCGACAACGCCGGTGCGCTCCACATCGCACTGGAAGGCGCCGACGCCGTCCAGATGAAGTGGGACGTGGACGCCATTTCCTGAGGCTTTCTATAACAAAAGGGACTGTTGCAGTGCAACAGTCCCTTTTGTTTATCCATTTTCTTTCCAGAACAGCCCGCCGCTGGTCTGGAAGAGCAGCCACGGATTCACGCTCTTGCTGCCGAGCTTGAAGTCCATGGTCAGGTCTTCGCCCAATGCGCCCACGGCCTGCCCGCGCTCCACGCTCTGGCCCTCGCTCACCGAGAGAGCATCCAGCCCGTAGAGGTAGCTGCGCATCCCGCAGCCGTGGTCGATGACGACGGTGTTGCCGGTGAGGGCAAGGTTCCGGGCCAGCACCACGACGCCGTTGGCGGGGGCGCGGCAGGGGTCGCCCGGGATGGTGTAGAGTTTCGTGGAGTTCGATTTGCTGCCCTGCTTGCCGCCGGTGACTTTGGTCTGGCCGAAGTCCACGAGGGTCATATAATTCTCCGCCGGGCAGGCGAAGCCGCCGCTCCACAGCTTTTCGCGGGCTGGCTGCTCATAGAGGGGCCAGACGGCGTTGCGGAACTCGGTGTTGGCAGCTTCGGAGGCTTCCGGTTCGGCTTCGATTTCAACCGCGCCGAAGTCCTTCGGGATGACGGTGATGTTCTTCACCACCGTCTCGCCGCCCACGGTAAAGGTCACTTCGTGCGCACCGGCAGCGGCATTGTAGGCCGCCGGGATATAGGCGCGCCACCCGCTGCCCAGACGGACAGCCTGCACATTGCCCAGGTCTGTTTCCACCGTGGGAGCTGTCTCGCCCACCATGCCGGTGAAAGCCGCGGCCACCGTGCCGCCCTGCTCCATCCGTTCGGCGGAAAGCTCCACCTCGGCGCTGGCCTGCAGGGTGAACCGGAAGGAGTAATAATACCAGCCGGTGGGCCGGGCAGGCTTTTCCAGCCGGGCGTTCCGCCGGAGCTGGCCGGTGCTGCCGCCCTCGAACTGGGTGGCCAGCATATTTTCCGGCAGACGCCAGACGGTCAGCTCGGCCTTATAGTCGCCGTTGGCCGGGAACAAAAAATCGTCGTAGGTGGCCGCAGTCCCCTCGAAGACCACATTGCCCGCGCTGTCGGTGATGGTCAGCGGACCGTAGCTGTACCACTCGGGCAGGGCGAAGGCCGGGTGGGCGTCGTAGAGGACGCCAAGCTTCTGCACCGTGAGGGTGCGGGGGCTGGCGAAGACTTTATCCACCTGCCCGCCCAGCAGCGGCACCTGCCAGCACCAGCCGTTGGGCTCCAGCTCCTGCCCGGCGAACTGCACCTCAGACGCAGGCTTCGCGCCCTCCGAGGTGAACGAATAACTCACGCCCAGCACCGCCGCAAGCAGCACCACGACGCCCAGCGCGACGCCGATGAGCCATAACAAAAGACGCTTCATATATGTATCTCTCCTCTTGCAGCGGCCTCGCCCTCTCAGTCACCTTCGGTGACAGATTCCCCTTTTTGTCGCTTGCGCGACATCTTCCCCCGGCCGGGGGAAGTCTTTCCTCAAAGGGAGAGCCAAAAACGTGACCGTCAGGCCATAGCCTCTCCCTTTGGGAGCAACAATGATGACCGCCGCCAGTGGCGGAAACAGGGAATCATTGTTGGGGCAGTGGCCAGCAAGACGCAAGTGCTTTTTAAGCACGAAGCGGATGCTGGGTGCCGCAACCCGGGTAGTGGCACGCCGCAGGCGTGACGGAGAGGGCAAGCCCGCTTTCCTATATTTGCAGATATAAAAAAGGCGCACCGACACAGCCCTGTTACAGACTGCCGGTGCGCCCTTCGTCATTTTGTTCTGTTTCGGCCCGCGTTATTCGGCAGTATCCTCAGCGGGAGCAGCCTCTTCTGCGGCCTCGTCTTCGGTCTCAGCAGGCTCTTCCTCAGCGGGGGCGGCGGTATCCTCGCCGAACAGCAGACGCTCGTACTCGTCCAGCTCCTTCTCACGGCGGCGCAGATAAACAGCCACAGCAGCCAGCGCACCAGCCACAGCAGCCAGCGTTGCGATAACAGCGATCAGACAGGATTTCTTCATAGGTTCAGCACACTCCTTTTTGGTCGAACCAGCGGTCCAGCTATTTTCAGCGGTCGTTCCGCGGCACAGGCTCGGTCTATTCTGAAACTATTATACCCGGACTTCACGAAAATTACAACCAAAAAGGCAAAATTTTGCTTTTTTCAGAGTCCCAGCTTTTTCTTATACGCTTTGAATGCGCCGGGCAGGGTGTATTCGTTCTGCAGCTGTTCGCGGCTGGCCCAGACACAGCCCGCCGGGGCTTCCGCACTGCCGACGCAGACAGAATAGCCGCTCATCCGCCACTCGATGTGGCTGAAAATATGCTTTGCCGCCGGCAGAGGTTCGATGTCCTCACAGGCAAGGCCCAGCGCTTCCAGCCGGGCGCAGACTTCTTCGGCGCTGAGGGCTTCGCCCTCCCACAGAAGCGGCTGCCACAGACCGGCCAGCAGACCTTTTTGGGGCCGCTGCTGCAACAGGAAGCACCCTTCGGCGTCTTCGGCCAGCACTACCGTCACCGGCTCGATGCGCCGTGCCTTGGGCGCAGCCTTATGGGGCAGTTCCAGCGCCGTACCGGCCCTGCGGGCTTCACACAGAGAGGCCAGCGGACACTGCTCACAGAGCGGTGCGCCGTTCGGCACACAGACCAGTGCGCCCAGCTCCATCAGAGCCTGGTTGTAGTCGCCCGCCTTTTCGGGGGGCTGATGCTCCATGACCCGGGCCGTAAAAGCTCGTTTTACCGCCGGTTCTGTAATAACGCCGGGGTCATTATACAGTCTGGAAAACACCCGCAGCACATTTCCGTCCACCGCCGGGACGGCCAGCCCGAAGCTGATGGACGCGATGGCCCCCGCCGTGTAGTCCCCGATACCGGGCAGAGCGCGGAGGGCGGCGTAGTCGGCTGGCAGCTGCCCGCCGTACTGCTCACAGACGATGCGGGCGGCCTTTTGCAGGTTGCGCACCCGGCTGTAGTAGCCCAGCCCCTCCCAGAGCTTGTGGAGCTTTTCTTCTTCGCACGCCGCCAGCGCAGGAATATCCGGCAGGGCGGCGAGGAAGCGCTCATAATAGGGCAGCGCCGCCGAGACGCGGGTCTGCTGCAGCATGATCTCGCTGAGCCAGACGTGGTAGGGGCTGGGGTCGGTGCGGAAGGGCAGGATGCGCTGGTTCTTGTAGAACCATTCCAGCAATGCCGGGGCGATGTTTTCCACTTGTTTTGCTCTCCTTGTTGAAAAATGTAAAGGCGGCTTGCCCTCTCAGGCCGCTTCGCGTCCAGCTCTCCCAAAGGGAGAGCCTTTTGCCTGCCGGGAAGCCTTTTGCCTCTCCCTTTGGGAGCAACAATGATGACCGCCGCCAGTGGCGGAAACAGGGAATCATTGTTGGGGCAGTGGCCAGCAAGACGCAAGTGCTTTTTAAGCACGAAGCGGATGCTGGGTGCCGCAACCCGGGTAGTGGCGCGGCGTCAGCCGTGACGGAGAGGGCAAGGACGCTAACCAAAAACCGGGCCGCTGCGAAAAGCAGCAGTCCGGTCATAGTGTGCTCTATCTTAGAACCCGTAAGCCGTGCGGGGGAAGGGCAGCACGTCACGGATGTTCTGGATGCCCGTGAGGTACATGATCATGCGCTCGAAGCCCAGACCATAGCCTGCGTGCTCCACGCCGCCGAACTTGCGGAGGTTCAGGTACCAGTCGTAGCTGGACTTGTCCAGACCCAGCTCGTCCATACGGGTCACGAGCTTGTCGTAGTCCTCCTCACGCTGGCTACCGCCGATGAGCTCGCCGATGCCGGGGACCAGCATATCGGCTGCGGCCACGGTCTTGCCGTCGGCGTTCTGCTTCATGTAGAAGCTCTTGATCTCCTTCGGGTAGTCGGTGACGAAGACGGGCTTCTTGAACACCACCTCGGTCAGGTAGCGCTCGTGCTCGGTCTGGATGTCCACGCCCCACTCCACGGGGAACTGGAACTTCTTGTTGTTCTTCTTCAGGATCTCGATGGCGTCAGTGTAGCTGATGCGGCCAAACTCGCTGTTTGCCACCAGCTCAAGGCGCTCGATGAGGCCCTTGTCGATGAACTGGTTGAAGAAAGCCATCTCATCGGGGCAGTTGTCCAGAACGTAGCGGATGACGTACTTGGTCATGGCCTCGGCGGTGTCCATGTAGCCGTTCAAATCACAGAACGCCATCTCCGGCTCGATCATCCAGAACTCGGCGGCGTGGCGGGTGGTAAAGCTCTTCTCGGCGCGGAAGGTGGGACCAAAGGTGTACACCTTGCCGAACGCCATTGCCATGGCCTCGGCTTCCAGCTGGCCGGAAACGGTCAGGTTGACGGGCTTCTCGAAGAAGTCCTTGGTGTAATCGACGGTGCCGTCCTCGTTCTTGGGGACGTTGTCGAGGTCGAGGGTGGTGACGCGGAACATCTCGCCGGCACCCTCACAGTCGGAAGCGGTCAGCAGCGGAGAGTGGGCGTAGACGAAGCCGTTCTCCTGGAAGAACTTGTGGATGGCGTAAGCGGCCACGCTGCGGACGCGGAAAGCGGCGTTGAAGGTGTTGGTGCGGGGGCGCAGGGTGGGCATGGTGCGCAGATACTCCATGCTCATCTTCTTTTTCTGCAGCGGATACTCGTCGGCGGGGCAGTCGCCCAGAATTTCCACGCTGTCAGCATTCAGCTCAAAGGGCTGCTTTGCCTGCGGAGTCAGCACGATGCGGCCCACGACGCGCAGGCTGCTGTACAGGCCGGTGTGGACGACCTCATCGTAGTTTGCCAGCTTGCCGGCTTCCAGCACGACCTGCAGGGTCTTGAAGCAGCCGCCGTCGGACAGGGCGATGAAGCCGATGTTCTTGGAGTCGCGGATGTTCTTTGCCCAGCCGCATACGGTGACGACCGTACCATCGGCGGGGGTGTTCTTGTACAGCGAAACGATCTCAGTGCGTTCCATAGTTTTTCTCCTTATCGATTTTACAAAAGAAAAAGACAGCTTTTCTCCCTGAAAGTTCAGGGCGAACAAGCTGTCTTGTAATGTCCGCGGTGCCACCTGAATTACCGGAAGTGTCCGGTCGCTCACGCGCTCAAGTAAAAGCGCTGCTCCGTTAACGCTGAGCCTGCGGCGCACCTACTGGCGGCGCATTTTTCTCACTGCGCCCTGTTCAGTTTGCTGCTCCCGGGTGTTCGTTCACGCACCGTCCGCGCACGGCTCCCAGCTCTGCCGCGCTCTCTGTGGCGTTGTGATGCGCTACTTTTCCCAATCACTGCATTTACCAGTAAAATATAGCACTTTGCCGCCGTTTCGTCAAGTATCCGGGCCAAGCAGGGCCTGCACAAGGCCGTTGGCCGCCAGCTGCCCGGCGTAGAGGGCCTCGTTGAGGTTATTGCCGTGGCCTCCTATCTCGATGAGCAGACTGCCGGTGGTGAGGTCCTGATTATAAAAGCGGTAGCTGAACAGCACAGGCCGGGTGAACCCGGGGTACATCCCCTCCATGCTCCGCTCCCATGCGGCGGCGAAACGGAGATTCTGCCGCCAGCTGGGCAGCCGGACGCTGCCGCCGTTGTCGCACCCGCAGATGATCATGACCTGCGCGGCCTGCCGCCCGTCCACGGTGCAGACCGGGGCCATCCGGGAACCTCCCTCTGTCTCGATGGCGTCCCGGTGGACGTCCAGCACCACCTTGATGCTGGGGTACTGGGCCAAGTACCGCTGGACGACGGCCCGGCTGTTCTCGTAGCTGCCGGTGTAGCTGGGGTAGTCGTTCAGGGTCTCGTCGTGGAGGGTGTTCAGCCCGGCGGCGTTGAGGGTGTCGGCCATCACCCGGCCCACGGCGCACATATTCAGGTTCGTGTCGGTGGTACGGGCGCCGTCGCCGGGCGAATACCACAGCCCCGCCGAGAGGCGGTAGTCCTCGGTAGCGTGGGTGTGCATGATGAGGATCTGCGGGTCAGGGCTGTCCTTTTCGACGCCAAAGGGCAGTGGGTCCTGTATCTCTGCTGCGATGTCCGCCGCAGTCTGTCGGGTGTTGTTCTTGATGCTGCCCGCGCCGCAGGCAACGTACTTTTCACCGCTGCCTTGCGGGTAATTTTTTTCAATCACTGCGCCCGCGCCTTCGGGCCGGGCGTCGTCACTCAGAAGCTCCACAAGATAGCTTTCGATGCCGCCTGTCGGGGCGGCGGCTTCGGGCTGAGGGGCGGCAGTCCCGGTGCTTTCAGGGGCGGCTTCGGCCACAGATGCGGCCTCTTCCTGTGCCGCGCCGGAGACGGCCTTTCGGCTCAGGGAGAGCGCCGTCTGCGCCGCCGGGACAGGCCCGGCGATGACTGCCGCCAGCCCCAGCACAACACTGTGGGCCATGATGGTCAGAGCCGCAAAAAGGGCCGCTGCGCCCAGAAAGGGCAGCAGATGGCTCTGCCCGGCCTCGCCATAGCGCATAGACTGCCCCCTCCCCTTTTGTTTTATCCATACAATATGATGGACGGCCTGGTTTTATCCCACCAGCCAGCAGAGCTGGGCGATGCTGAGCCTCGGCTGCAAGGCGCGGTTAATGGCCGCGCCCAGCAGGGCGGCCCCGTGGGCGATGACGCTGTCCAGCTCCCGGGGCGTCACCACGAGGTCTTTGCCCTCCTGCGCCATCATCAGGGTGGGGATGCCCGCCGCAATCACTGGCAGGCCCAGACGGGCCGCGTCCAGATGCTTGCTGCTGCCGGGCTGGGCCGGGCAGAGGCCGGTGTCGGAGAACTGCAGCGTCCGGCCCAGACGCTGGGGTTCCGACGAGCAGAGGCTGTCCACGCAGATGAGGGCCGTGGGCCGCACTTCCCGCACCAGCGCACCGGCCAGCTGCTGCAGGCTCAGACCGGTGGACGCCGAGACGCCCGGGGCCACCGCCGCCACCGGGCGGATGCCCTTCACCGGCGGACGGCCTGCGCCCATCGTGACAAAAATTTTCTGGACGGTGCGGGGGCCGAGGGCGTCGGCGGTGACCCGGCGGTTGCCCACGCCCAGCACCAGCACCGGCCCCTCCGGCGGCAGAAGCGCCCGCAGCTCGTCCGCTGCCTGCTCGATGACCTCGGCGTCCCGCTCGTCCAGCACACTGACGCTGGGGACTTCCAGCGTGACGTACCGCCCCCGGGGCTTCTCGAGGCCCTCCCGGGCGATCTCCACCCGCGTCACCGTCACGCCGCCCCGTTTTGCCGTGGCCGCGCGGACTCCGCCGGGCAGGTCAGCCGCGGCCGTGTAGAGCTCGTCCGCCATATCTGTCAAGCGCATGATTTTCCCTCTTTTCTGCTCTGTTTGCCGCCAAAAAGCCGGTTTTGGGGCCTCGCGGCACAAAAAGTATGGGAAAATCAAAACTTTTTGAAACAAAAATTGAAAAAATGCTTGCGCTGGAACGGCAAATATGGTATCATAAGGTGCGCTGTTATAGGTAGCCAAGGAGGTGGAACGAATGCCTAACATCAAATCTCAGAAGGACCGTGTCGTGCAGGCTGTTGCAGAGCAGGCTCACAACAAGGCCATTAAGACCAACCTGAAAACAGTCGTCAAGAAGGCAGACGCTGCCATCGATGCGAATGCCGCTGACAAGGACGCAACCGTCCTGGCTGCTGTTTCCGCGATCGACAAGGCTCGCGCTAAGGGTGTCATCAAAAAGAACACCGCTAGCCGCAAGATCAGCCGTATGGCAAAGCGTGCTAACAAGAACGCTTGATCGCGCAGTTTGATTGACGAACAAAACCTCTGTACCGGGTACCCGGCACAGGGGTTTTTGTTTTTTCCGCTGTTATGTCCCGCACAGCGCGGCAAGGCTCTGCCGCTGCACCGGCTCCAGCAGCTGCTCCGGCGGCAGGGGCTGCGGCGGCACCGCCATCCACCACGCCGCCCACGCGGCGGGCACAAGCACTGCCAGCGAAAGCCCCGGGTACAACAGCGCCGGCTCGTGCAGCCACGGGCTGCCCGGCGGCAGCACCAGCGCTGTGCACAGGCACAGCGCCGCCCACAGCTCCCATAATACGGTCTGACCGCTGTGTTTCATCCGCTTCACCTCCGTTTTGCCCCCAGTTTACCAGCCGCCGGGCGCAAAATATAGCGAAGCAGCGCGGACAAAACAGCTTAGTTCTGGTCGTGGCTCTTGCCCGCAAGGCTGCACACCACGCCGCAGACAAGGCTTGCGGTGATGCCCGCAGAAGCAGCAGTCAGCCCGCCGGTCAGGATGCCGATGGCACCCTTTTCCGCCACGGCGGTGCGCACCCCCTTTGCCAGCAGATGCCCAAAGCCCAGCAGGGGCACGCTCGCCCCCGCACCGGCAAACTCTGCCAGCGGCGCATACAGCCCCACCGCCGAAAGCACCACTCCCGCCACCACATAGCCGGTCAGGATGCGGGCCGGGGTCAGCTTTGTCAGGTCGATGAACAGCTGCCCCACCGCGCAGATGGTGCCGCCTATTAAAAATGCCCACAGATAGTTCATTTCAGTTCTCCTTTTCCGGCGCGGTCAGCTCTACCAAATGTGCCACCGCCGGGATGCTCTCCTTCTGCAAAAAGGTGGTCTGGCTCATCAGCGCCCCGGTGGCGATAAACAGCACCCGGCGGCTGCCCCGGCGCAGCAGCTTTGGCAGGATATGCGCGCAGAGTACGGCGGCGCAGCAGCCCGCGCCCGAACCGCCGCTTTTTACCCGCTGCTCCCCGGCATCGTAGAGCAGACAGCCGCAGTCTGCGTGGTTTTTCAGCAGCAGCCCCTCTGCCGCCAACAGCTCCCGCAGCATCTGACTGCCCACCAGCCCAAGGTCGCCGGTGTAGATGCAGTCGAAATCCCGCAGCTCTGCATGGGTGTCGGCAAGATACTGCAGCAGCGTAGCAGCTGCTGCCGGTGCCATGGCTGCGCCCATGTTGTTGATATCCTTAATGTTATAATCCTGCACCCGGCCAAGGGTCGCGGCGGCAATGCCCACCCCCTGCCCTGCCGGGCGCAGCAGACAGCACCCGGCGGCGGTAGCCGTCCACTGGGCGGTAGGGGTGCGCACCGCGCCGTAACTCAGTGGGGTGCGGAACTGACGCTCTGCCGCGCAGAAATGGCTGGAGGTCATCGCCAGCAGGTTCTGCGCCGCCCCGCTGCTGCACAGCGCTGCGCCCAGCGCCAGCGCCTCCGCCATGGTGCTGCACGCCCCGAACAGCCCCGCAAAGGGAACGCCCAGCTCCCGCAGCGCGTAGCCGGAGGCGGTGCACTGCGCCTGCAGATCTCCCGCCAGCGCAAGGTCCACCTGCTCTGCGGGCAAGCCAGCCTTTTGCAGGCAGAGCCGCGCCGCCCGCAGCTGCAACTGCTTTTCGGCGGCTTCCCAGCTGCACTGTCCCAGCCGATTGTCGGTGGTCAGTTCGTCAAAGCCCGCTGCCAGCGGGCCCTCGCTCTCTTTTTTGCCGCCCGCCGCCGCCTGTGCGGCGATGACCGGCGGGGTATGGAACAACAGGGTATCGCCCCGGCGCTCTGTCATAAAAAATTTCTCCTTTTCTGCAAAAAATGCCCCGGAACGTGCTATACTGGTGCTGTGGCACTGCAATATCCGGCGGGGCTGTTCCGTATTATAAGGCAGAAGCCCCCAGCAGCCACAGCACCACACCGTACACCACCGCCGCCAGCGTGCCGTACACGATGACCGGCCCGGCGATGAGGAACATCTTGGCGCCCGTGCCCGGCACCCGTCCCTCGGCCTTGAACTCGATGGCCGCACTGACCACCGCGTTGGCAAAGCCGGTAATGGGCACCAGCGACCCCGCCCCGGCCTTTGCCGCCAGCTTCTGGTACCAGCCCAGCGTGGTCAGCACCGCCGAGAGCAAAATCAGGGTGCAGCTGGTCAGAGTGCCCGCCGCTTCAGCGTCCGCGCCCTGCCGCAAAAAAAGCTGCCGCAGCCCTTCGCCCAGCAGGCAGATACCGCCGCCCACGCAGAACGCCCAAAGGCAGTCTGCCAAAAGCGGCGAGTGCGGCCCGGCCTTCTGCACCCGGCGTGCGTATTCCTGCGCTGTCATCTTCATCTTCCCGCGCCCCCTTTTGCGGATAGTCTGCCCGGGGCGGCGGGCACTTATCCTTTTTTGTGAAAGAAGGTAGGTTCTATGTATTCTTCCCACCACCATAAACATCATGCCCGGCGTCTGCTCTGCCTGACGGCGCTGCTCTGCTTTGCGGCGGGCGGCACCGCCTACGCCTGCACCCGCAAGGCCGCCGTGCCGCAGCTGCCGGAGCTGCCTGCCGAGAGCCTTGAGCAGCCCGCCGAATACGGCGTGCAGCAGAGCACCCTTACCGCCGTACAGGCACAGGCCATCCTGGATGACCCCCGTATGATCCTTGTGAGCCGCACCCACAAGATGCCGGAGGACTACCCCGTCGAGACCAAGGAATGCGGCTCGGCCACCGCCATCAACAAGACTTTGCAGACCGAAGCCGCCGATGCCTTTCTCTCCATGCAGGCTGCTGCCGCCAAGGACGGCGTGGATGTGCGGATGCAGAGCGGCTATCGCAGCGTCAGCTACCAGAAAAAGCTGTACGACAACAAGACCCAGTATTACCGTGATAAGGGCCTGAGCGAAGCCGCCGCCCGGGAAAAGGCGGCTGTCATCGTCAACCCGCCGGGCTGCTCCGAGCACAACTGCGGCCTTGCCGCCGACCTGAACAGCCCGGAGCACACCACCCTTGACACCGGCTTTGCCGACACCGCCGCCTTCCGCTGGCTGTGCGAGAACGCGGAACAGTACGGCTTTATCCTGCGCTACCCCAAGGAAGCCGAAAGCGTGACCGGCATCACTTACGAGCCGTGGCACTGGCGCTATGTGGGCGCGGAAAACGCCGCCCTGCTCAACCAGAGCGGCCTGTGTCTGGAGGACGCGGTAGCCGTTTTGCAGCGCATTGCCGCCGGGGAGACCGTGACCGGTTAAAATCCGATGAAAACTGCCGGAAAACCCTGTGGGGTGCGTTGCAATTTACCTGCCGTTATGGTAAGATAAATACAGTCTGCCCGTGTGCGCGGTGCAGCCCCGCACCCCGACAAACGAATTCAACAAAAGAAGGAATATTTTATGATAAACCGCACAAAACTCTCTGTGATCGCCGTCAGTGCCGTGCTGGCTGTTGCCCTGACCGGCTGCGGCGGCAGCGCTTCTTCCGCGCCGTCCTCCGTATCCAGCGCCGCCACCTCTGCGCCGGTCACCGATGCAGCTTCTCCGGCAGCGGATACCTCTGAAAACGGCACCGCCGCGCTGGACAGCGCCGTGGAAAGCCTGCTGGCTGCTGACCCCATCTCCAACCAGTTCGAGATCGCCGCCATGAACATCGAGTACGACTTCGGCCTGAAAGCGGAGGACGTAGCCGCCTACAAGGGCGTGAAGAGCAACGACAACGGCGATGCCGGCCTTGTGCTGGTGGTGGAAGCCGCTTCCGGCAAGGCACAGGACGTGGTGACCGCGCTGGAGAGCTACAAGCAGGATCAGGTGGCTTTCTACGGCAACTACGCCGAGTTTGCACAGGCACAGAGCAACGTGGAAAACGCCATCATCTCCTCCAAGGGCGACCGTGTGGTCATGGTGATCGCTTCCAACGAGTGCTCCGCAGACCTGAACAGTGCTGTGGACAGCGCCCTGAACAGCTGAATCTGACCTTCTGAGCCGGTGCCATCTGCGGCATCGGCTTTTTTCAGTCAAGCCCTCCCGCACCCGGGATGGAAAAACCGTTATTGCCCGCAAAACTTGTAAAAAAGGAGGCTGACCCCTTGGTTTTCAGCACCATCATCTTCCTGTTCCGTTTTCTGCCCATCACGCTGGCGCTGTACTATCTTGCCCCCGCAAAACTGAAAAACACCGTGCTGTTTTTATGCAGTCTGGTGTTCTACTGCTGGGGCGAGGTGCGCTTTTTCCCGGTCATGGTGGCGCTTATCCTCATCAACTACCTCAGCGGCCTTGCCATCGAACATTTTGATGCAAAGCCCGCGCTGCGCCGCTTCTTTCTGCTGGTGGCGCTTGTCGGCAGCCTGGGGATGCTGTTCTACTTCAAGTACGCAAACTTTGTGCTGCGCAGTGCAAACGCCCTGCTGGGCACCGCCTTTGCCGAGATACAAGGCATCGGCACTTTGCCGCTGGGCATCAGCTTTTACACCTTCCAGACCCTTTCCTACTCCATCGACGTCTACCGCCGGGATGTAAAAGCCGAGCGCAACATCATTGATTTCGGCGCTTATGTGGTCATGTTCCCGCAGCTCATCGCGGGGCCTATCGTCAAGTACCGGGACGTCTCCGACCAGCTGCACGTCTACAAGCACCGCTATAACCTCAAACAAATTGAAGAGGGCATGACCCTGTTCACCTTCGGTCTTGCCAAAAAGGTGCTGCTGGCAGACGCCGTGGGCGCGCTGTGGACGGACATCATCGGGGTAGCCGACAGCCCCTCCACTACCTTTGTGGGTCTGGCAAACGCCTCCACCCCGCTGGTGTGGCTGGGCATCATCGCCTACAGTTTGCAGCTGTACTTCGATTTTTCCGGCTACTCCCTCATGGGCATCGGCATGGGCAAGATGCTGGGCTTCGACTTCCCCGCAAACTTCAACTACCCCTATATCTCCGCTTCCATCACCGAGTTCTGGCGGCGCTGGCACATGACCCTGTCCGGCTGGTTCCGCGAGTATGTGTATATCCCGCTGGGCGGCAACCGCAAGGGGCTCAAGCGGCAGATCTTGAACCTGTTCATCGTGGAGCTGCTCACCGGCATCTGGCACGGCGCGAACTGGAACTTTATCTGCTGGGGCCTTTACTACTTTGTGCTGCTGGCGGCTGAAAAGCTGTTCCTGCTGCCCTACCTGAAAAAAGGCAGGGTGTGGCCGCACCTCTATACCCTGTTCCTCGTGGTGGTAGGCTGGGCGATGTTCGTGGGCAACGACACCGGCGTATCCTTCGGGCTGCTGTTCCAAAAGCTCTTTGTCCCCTCCGGCGGGGTGTCGCCGCTGTATTTCCTGCGGAACTACGGCGTGCTGCTGGCGGTAAGCGTGGTGTGCTGCACCCCGCTGATCGAAAAGCTGTGGGATGTGCTGCGCAAGAACGTAGTCACCCGCTGCGCCGCCATCCTGACGCTGCTGGTGGTCTCCACCGCCTATGTGGTGGGCAGCACCAACAGCCCGTTCCTGTACTTTAACTTTTAAGGAGGCGGGAAGATGTCCAAACACGAGAAAAAGACCTCCTCCCTTTTGCACTACCCGGTGCTGGTGGTGTTCAGCCTGTTTTTCATCGGGCTGTTCGCGCTGGATATGGTCACCCCGGATCGCAGTTACAGCGAGCTGGAAAACACCACCCTCAGCCAGCGCCCGGCGCTGACCCAGTTCACCGCCAAGGGGCTGAACAGCTACTTTACTGCCTACACCAAATACGTCAAGGATCAGGTGGCGGGGCGCGACCAGTGGATCAGCCTGCAGAGCGTGGTGGAGACCACTCTGCTGCAAAAGCAGCAGAACGGCGGCATCCTGCTGGGCAAAGAGCACATGATGTTCCCCCGCACCTACGGGCTGCTTTCCAGCGAGGAGCGCACCCTGCCCAAGAACACCGCCGCGCTCACCAGCCTGTGCCAGCGCTACCCGGGCAAGGTGAATGTGCTGCTGGCACCCGCCGCCAGCGATATCTACAAGGAGAACGTACCCGCAAACGCCCCCCTGCTGGACGAGGACGGCTACCTTGACCAGCTTTCCGCTGCGGTACAGGCTGCAGGCGGCAGCTTTGTGGACGTGCGCCAGACCCTTGCCGCCCACAAGAGCGAGTATATCTACTACCGCACCGACCACCACTGGACGAGCCTTGGCGCCTACTACGCTTACAGCCAGCTGTGCGATGCCCTTGGCCTTGCCCCCTTTGACACCGCCGCCCACACCGCCCTGACTGCCGATCACTTTTACGGCACTCACTACGCCAAGGCGCGCACATGGAACGCTGTGCCGGACGTGATCACCTACTACGACCTTGCCAACACCCTGACGGTATGGAACGTGACGGCGGCAGGCCAGCCCGCCGAGGGGCAGACCACCGGCCTGTATGATACGGAGAAGCTTT
>ERZ826396.1443-NODE-1443-length-26007-cov-5.041191_pt1 | contig 26007 bp, 22 predicted proteins | sample MGYA00519926_ERZ826396 | MGnify/ENA primary metagenome ERZ826396 (study PRJEB31778, sample SAMEA3449230) | human gut metagenome | biome: human gut; feature: human-associated habitat; material: faeces | place: United Kingdom | collected 2010/2012 ... | reverse complement strand
CTTTATTTCGGATAAAAATTTTCAGCACTTTTTTGGAGGAAGGCTGAGTAGTAACTAATATTCCAATGCTCTGTTATGGCTAAACGTTCTGCCTGTGTAAAGCCGTTTCCCATTTATGTCCTTTATATCGAATCGCATAGCAAATCGTACGGAAAATCCAGTCAATGATCATAGCCACCCACACGCCGATCAGGCCGAAGTGGAACTGATAGGTAAACAGATATGCCGCACCTATCCGGAATACCCACATGGAGAAAATCGCAATCAGCATCGTCCAAATCACGTCGCCTGCAGAACGCAGTGTATTGGGAACGGTAAAGGAAGGAACCCAAAAAAGAACAGCCATCACATTGTGAAAGCGAATAATCTCTATCGCCATCTGTGAGGCCTCCGGGCCTAAATTATATAACTTCACCAAAAGGGGGACACTAAAAAACAGAATCGTGGACATAACAGCCGTCAGGCCAGTTGCAATTTTCATTAATTTCCTTGTATAATATCTGGCCTGGCTTATCTCTCCTGCTCCGATACATACTGCAGTAATGGATACAAGGCCTAGATTCAATGCAGATCCAAACAGGATGTTCCAGCTAGCCAGCGTATTGCCTACCGCATTGGCTGCGATCGCCGACGTACCCATAGTAGAAACCACGCTCAACACCATGATCTTACCTAATTGAAACATGCTGTTTTCAAGTCCGTTAGGAACAGCAATATAAAGAATCCTCTTCAACAGAGCAAAGTTAAAACGAAGGCGTACCTGCCCGCAAAGATTAATGTCCCATTTGGGGTTGAACATCATGATCAGAATCACGACAGCACCCACATATCTGGAGACCGTAGTGGGGATTGCGGCTCCGGCCACTCCCCACTTCAAGCCATAGATACAGATCGTATTACCCACCAGGTTAACGGCATTGATCAGCAGGGAAATCCACATAGTCACCTTGGCATAATTCATAGCCCGAAATATCGCCGCGCAGGAATTATAGATAGCCAGTCCAGAAAAAGAAATCGCTGTAATTATCAGATACGTTTTGGAAGCCTGCATAACATCATTTTCAATCTGACCGAACATCAAATGTAGCAGTCCATCATGGAAAGCAATAAAAATAACCGTGATGATCAATGCAAGGCTGGTGGCAAACATCAAAATCTGCCAGGCAACCTTGCTGGCCTCCTCCTTGCGCTTCTGCCCCAGGAAATGACCTGCCACCACGGCTCCGCCTGTAGCCAGAGCGGAAAATACATTAATGAGCAGGATATTCACCGTATCCACCAACGACACCCCCGACACTGCCGCCTCTCCAGCTGCTGATACCATAATCGTATCCGCCATGCCTACGGCGATGGCCAGCGTCTGTTCAACGATCAAAGGTACGATCAGTTTCTTTAGGTCTTTGTTTGAATACAACATTTTCCTATCCCGCCTTTTCTTCTGTTTTCATTCTTCAATTTCAATAAGGAAACATCTTACTCCGGCTGATATACTCCCATCCGGGAACGATATTCCACTTTACATGATTTTTACATGCCTATTTTATTCCGTTTTTCGTCTTATGTAAATACTTTTCTCTTGTCGCCAGGCCGCCTCTGATATGGCGTTCCGATTTGTTCACATCCAGCACTTTCCTCGCTTCTTTTGCCAGCGCCGGATTGATCTGCAACAATCGTTCTGTTACGTCTTTATGTACCGTAGACTTACTAATCCCAAACTGCCTCGCAGTCTGCCGCACTGTCGCATTGCAGTCAATAATATAGTTGGCAATATCGATTGCCCTCTCCTCGATATAATCCTTCACGGAACTCCCCCGGATACTTGTTTTTACAAGATATGCGGGGATGAACGGGGGTATGCCAGGCATGCCAGAAATACAGCGGGAGGGGTGCTGCGCATCCCTCTGTCTTTCAAAACAGCAGTCACAAACCGGCAAAAAAATGCTATACTTTTTATAAACCGACTATTTGCGGCAAAGCCCGGTTCTCTGCCTCCCGCCATTTCATATGTCATAGGTCATGAGCAGGTCATAGCGCAGAAATGCCCTGCATACAATACGGCTGCATCCGTCCTCGCCGCAGAAAGGAATGATCTGATTTCCATGAAAAAAACGATCTCGTCACCAAAACTGACCACGCCCTGGAGTGATTCCGTCGGCGCAGACAATGTGTGGAAGGAATATCCGCGCCCTGCCATGGTGCGGAAGAGCTGGCTCAATCTGAATGGGCTGTGGGAATGCGCGTTTAACCGGGATGGATCCATGCCTGAATCCTTTGATGAAACGATCCTGGTTCCCTTCTCTCCGGAGAGTCCTCTCTCGGGTGTGGAACGCCAGCTCCTTCCGGATGAATTTCTCTGGTATCGGAGAAATGTAACGATACAGCCTCCTGCTGCGGATCATCGTCTGCTTCTGCATTTCGGCGCGGTTGATCACAGCTGCATTGTCTACATAGATGGCAGGGAAGCGGGCAGGCATGCCGGCGGATATCTCCCGTTCTGCCTGGACATCACGCCGCTGCTGCCTGCCGCTACCGCATCAGACCCCCTTCCAATCCAGTTTACCCTCACCGTCCGCGTACAGGATCCGAGCGATACCTCCTGGCATGCAAAAGGAAAACAAAAACTGAAGCGGGGCGGAATGTTCTACACCGCCCAAAGCGGTATCTGGCAGACGGTATGGATGGAGGAGGTTCCCTCTGTATATATTTCATCCGTTCTGGCCAAGCCGGATTGGGATGCCTCCTGCTGCCGCCTCCTGGTTCATGTAACGGATACACGGCAGACGGCAGAAGCGGAAGGGCAGGACTCCTCCCGCTCGTCCATGGAAGGAAAGGGAGCCGCGGATACCTGTTTTGTAACGGCCCGCGTCCGGCCGGAAACAGAGGCTGACCGCCTCCTGCGGGACGATCCTTCTTCTCCTGCCGCGCCCTCGGAAGCCTCCTGCCCTCAGGAAACCGCCATCTGCCTGCGCGTAAAAGCGGGGACGGAGGCCGTGATCCCTCTCCCGGGATTTCACGCCTGGTCGCCGGAAGATCCCTTTCTCTATCATCTGACGCTGGAGACTGAACAGGATCGGGTGGAATGCTATTTTGCCATGAGAAAATGCGATGTGCAGACGGATGAAAACGGGCAAAGGCGGATCTTTCTCAACAACCGCCCCCTTTTCCAGGCCGGAGTTCTGGATCAGGGTTACTGGCCTGACGGGCTGTATACCGCCCCCTGCGATGAGGCGCTGATTTTTGACATCGCCTCCATGAAAAAGTTGGGCTTCAATATGCTCAGAAAGCATGTGAAGTTGGAACCGCAGAGATGGTATTATCACTGCGACCGGCTGGGAATGCTCGTATGGCAGGACATGGTCTGCGGCGGCACAGCCTATCGGCATTGGTTTGTGACCTATCTCGCCACGGTGCTTAACGCCCTTTCCCTTCCTGTTTCCGACGGCAAAAAAAGCCGCTTCTTCCTCTCCCGCAGGGAAGAAGAAGGGCAGCAGGAATTCCTTCAGGAAATGGAAGAGACCGTCCGGACGCTTCGGATCCATCCCTGCATTGTCTGTTGGGTTCCATTCAATGAAGGATGGGGGCAGTTCGACGCAGCCCAGGCTGCCGAACGGCTTTCCCGCCTGGATCCAGGCCGGCTGATCGATCATGCCAGCGGATGGTTTGATCAGGGTGCGGGCGATATCGCCAGCATCCATTACTATTTCTTCTCCCTCCGCGTTCGCCCGGAGCCAAAACGGGCGCTGGCTTTGACCGAATTCGGCGGTTATTCCTGGCAGATACCGGAACACAGCTTTGGCACGAAGCTATACGGATATGGCAAATATCAGGATCAGCCCGGGCTGACGGCAGGCTATCGCGCTCTGATCTGCGACACAGTTCTGCCCGCCGTCAGAAAAGGCGTCAGCGCCACTATTTACACCCAGCTTTCTGATATCGAGGATGAGGTCAACGGCATCCTGACCTATGACCGGAAGGTGATGAAACTAAACCCTGCCGTGGTACAGACGCTGAATGAACTGCTTTACCAAACAGCAGACGGCAGAAGCCAAACTCCATAAGAGGGCCTCTGCCGCCAGCTGTTCAGGCTTTCGCTCCGGTTTCGTTCTTTTTGCTTTCTTTCCACATCCTCCGGAATACGGGAATATACATCACAAAAGAAAACAGCAGGAACATGCCGCAGACAGCGATCAGCACATTTGCCGCTGCCGGATTGATCTCCGGCAAAAGAAGGAGCACGAAAAGCACTGCATACAAAACGGCTGTGCATACTTTTCCAAACCACATGGCCCCGTCCAGCTTCTTGCCCCTGGGAAGGAGCAGGCCGCCCATGATGGCCATGAATCCTTCTTTAATAATGAACAATACCAGAACCGCCCGCATCAGCGGATAACGAATTGCCAGGCAGATAAGAAGCGCAGCCTGGGTGAGTTTGTCCGCCAGCGGGTCAATGAATTTGCCCAGTTCCGTGATCATGTTAAATCGTCTGGCGATCTTGCCGTCAAACATATCCGTCAGACCGGAAATGCCTACCACTGCTGCTGCCGCATAATAATCCCCTGCGCTGTCTGCCGTGCAGTACAGCCAGGAAAAAAGCGGTATCAGCAGGATTCGGAAGTATCCCATAATATTGGGGATAGAAAAAATCTCTTTTTTGTTCAGCCCATTCTTCATTTGCGTCAATTCCTCCGTGATCATTCCGGTCATTCCAATCGCTTCGCGCCGGATCAAATGCCTGTTGCCGGTTCGTTTCCACCGGTCTGCAGGAAATTGCGCAGGCCTGCGAAAACGGTTATCCAGGTTACGGCTTTTCTTCTATTATATCACCACTTCCGTCTTGACGCACCGTTTTCCGTATGCTATTCTTGTTTCATTCATAAAAGGCGATGAAAAGAAACAGTAAGCATTCCGGAAGCTGCAGAGAGAAGGCGGCCGGTGAAAGCCTTTGCCAAAGGAATGCCGAACCCCTCTTGGAGCTGTGGGCCGAAACCGTCCGCAGGGCGGTAAGTAAGTCTCACCGGGTTCTCCCGTCACAGAGAAAGGCATCGGACTTTTGTTCCGCGTTCCGGAAGCATACCGCCCCCGAAGCGCTGAAGCAACAGGAGGCCTGTGCCATGAGCGCGGATTTTATCCGAATTCAGGTGGTACCACGGACCGATTCGTCCGCCCTGAACATATCATGCCCTGACCAAAAGGGATGAGATGTTCAGGGCGTTTTTTATTCCCGCAGGCGGCTGGCCAGGCGAACGTGCCCGCGCGTCCATTTGGCACAGAGCGCCGTCAGGGGCATAACCAGTCAGGAGAAGGATTTGCGTCCATCCCGGCAAATCCTTCGGAAAATGGAGGAAAACATGAAGCTTTCAACTCTGGTAGGAAACCGATTCAAAGAAACGCCGGCAGACTGTGTGGTTACAAGCCACGCGCTGATGCTGCGGGGCGGCTATATGAAGTATGTCGCCAACGGGATATATACCGCTCTTCCGCCTCTGAAGCGCATCACCAGAAAGATTGAGGAAATCATTCGGGAGGAAATGGACGCCCTCGGCGGCCAGGAAGTGTCGTTCCCCGTGGTCCTGCCCGCCTCCCTTTGGGAGGAATCCGGCAGATATACGTCCGTAGGCAGCGAACTCATGCGCTTCACGGACAGAAACGGCGCGAAGATGGTGCTCGGCATGACCCATGAGGAGGCCGCCGTCCAGTTGGTGCGGGATTATGCTTCCACTTACAGCCGTTATCCCTTCATGATCTATCAGATCCAGACCAAATTCCGGGACGAGGCCCGTCCTCGCGCAGGCCTCATCCGCGTGCGGGAATTCACCATGAAAGATGCCTATTCCTTCCACACCTCCCAGGAGGATCTGGAGCAGTATTATACGCGCGTCCTGCAGGCCTATCAGCGGATTTTCGCCCGGGCCGGCATTCCTGAGGTGGTCTGCGTGGCCTCCGATTCAGGTATGATGGGCGGAAACCTGTCCCATGAATTCATGCTTCTGACGCCCGCCGGTGAGGATTCCATCGTCCTGTGCCCGGAATGCGGCTACAGCGCCAACATGGAAGCCGCGGCGTGTATTTATTCTGCCGCAGGCGACAGCGATGCCGAAGCGGATGGCGACAATGTTGCAGCAGACGGCGCCGCATGCCAGGAGGGCACATCCGCCGCTCCTGTTCCGGTCAAAACGCCCGGCGTGCACACCATCGAGGAACTGGCGGCCTTCCTGCACATCGCTCCTTCTGCCACCTGCAAGGCCGTCGTCTATCAGAAAAATCGGGACGATTCCTACGTCATCCTGTTCCTGCGCGGAGACCTGGAAGCGAACGAAGCAAAGCTGACCGCCTACCTGAAAGAAGATATCCATCCAGCGATCATCACACAGGAAAGCGGGCTTCAGGCGGGTTACATCGGCCCCGTTTCCCTGCAGGCCCCGGAAGGAAGCACCATTCTCTTCGACCGCTCCTTAAGCGGCCTTTCCGGCCTTGCCTGCGGGGCAAACCGGGAGGACTGGCACCTTACCTGCCTGGATATGAAAAGAGACTGCCCGGGCGCTGTCTATCTGGATTTTGCCAAAGCTTCTGAGGGCGGCATCTGCCCTATCTGCGGGAAGAAGAGTCTGACCATCTCAAGGGGAATTGAGGTGGGCAACATTTTCCAGCTGGGAGACAAATATACACGCTCCATGCATATGCAGTATGTGGATGAAAAAGGGAACAGCTGCACGCCGGTCATGGGCTGCTACGGCATCGGCGTCGGCAGGCTGGCCGCATCCGTCTGCGAGGCAAGGCATGATGACTACGGCCCCATCTGGCCCATCACCATCGCACCCTGGCAGGTACATCTGTGCTGCATGAGGGGCGATCATGCACAGGTACGCGCGCAGGCGGAGCGCTTATATGAGGCGCTGCAAAAGGCAGGCGTGGAAGTGCTCTATGACGACAGAGATGTCAGCGCAGGCGTCATGTTCTCCGATGCCGATCTGCTCGGCGTTCCCATCCGTCTGGTAGCAAGCCCCAGAAATCTGAAAGAAGGCTGCGTGGAGCTCTCCCTTCGCGCAGACAAGGCGAGCGCTGTCCGGATTCCGGAGGAAGAAGCGGTAAGCCGCGTGCTTGACAAGATCAGGGAGCTCACTCAGGCACTATAAATGAAGAAATGTGCGCATTGATGCAAAGAGCATTACTGCTCCGCCCTCCGCATATGCCCCGCCCTCCGGCGCCAGCCCCATCCGGGTCTCCCTCTGTCCCGGCGGTGGATATGGTGTTTGCTGGTACACGCTTTCGCTTGGCCAAAAACGTAGCGGTACATAACGAACCAAAAGACGGTTCGTAAGTACCGACGTTTTTAGACAGTACCAGCAAACACCATACCCGCCGCAGGGACAGAAGCGTGCTCAGAGGGCGCTGGCTCTGGAGGGCAAACAGCATATGCGGAGGGCTGAGCAGTAACTATGGATAGGGATCCCTTTCAATTCCATCTCGACAAATCCGAAAATCCATGCTATAGTGGATGCGGAATAAGGAAGGTATCTATCCTTTTTCTGATTCCACGTTATTAAAATCATAAGACTGACAATGAAAGGAAGGAAGCCATGCGGAAATAATCTGACCAGGTATGATTGATGAAACATCTGTGAATACACCGGGATATGTCCGGTCTGCAGGTGAAGTTTGCGTCATTTTACCCGAGTTCAGATACGCAGTGCACATTGGTTTCTTTGCGGCTTCGCAGCATTTCTATTTCTGCGTTTTGCCGTCCTTTGTGTTGTTGTATTTTGCTCCGGTAAAGCCGGAGTTTTTTATTTTGTTGGAAAATATCCTTTTCCATCGAAATAAAAAACTGCAATTATGCGCGTATACGCCCACAAGATGGATTACGCGCTGCATGCGCCAAAGCGCGCACTTCCAAAAAATGACTCTCCAAATCGCCTGTTTTGACCTCCTTCTTTGGCAGATTCCCGGCAGGAAGGGAGGAAGGCATTATGCTTCAGCTCAAAAATTTGACAATCCGACATAAAAAAGATCTGCGGCCGCTTCTGGAGGATTTTTCCTTTACTTTAAATGAAGGGGACAAAGCCGTCATTATCAGTGAAGAAGGCAATGGAAAATCTACGCTTCTGAAGCTGATTTATGATAAAACGCTGGTGGAAGGCTATGTGGAATATACGGGGGAAATCATAAAACGAGGCATTATTTTCGGATATCTTCCCCAGGAATTCCCGCCTGAATATAAGGATATTCCAGTCTATTCCTTCTGCTGTCAGTCAGAAGGATTCCTGAACGCAACGCCTAAGCAGCTTGCGTCTGCAGCTTCCAGGCTGCAGCTGGATTCCGCCTTTTTCTATTCCGAGCAGCCCTGCGGCACCTTATCCGGAGGCGAAAAGGTCAAGCTGCAGCTGTCCCTTTTATGCCTGACGGAACCGGATATCTATCTTCTGGACGAACCGTCCAATGATATTGATATTGAGACGCTGCAGTGGCTGGAAGACTTTATCAGTACCTGTCCAAACCCTGTATTGTATGTCTCCCATGATGAAATGCTGATTGAACGAACCGCCAATGTCATCATCCATCTGGAGCAGATCATGAGAAAAACGAAGCCCCGGCACACCATTGCACGGATGCCCTATCCGGAATATATCAGCCGACGCGAAGATGCATTTGCCCGTCAGGAACAGCAGGCCCGCAATGAACGCAGAGAATATGATAAACAGATGGCCCGTTTCCGCCAAATCGAGCAGAAAGTGGAAACCATGCAGAACAACATTTCCCGGCAGGATCCGCACGGAGGAAGGCTCCTGAAGAAAAAAATGAAAGCGGTGAAGAGCCAGGAACATCGGTTTGAACGGGAAAAGGGAGAAATGACCCAGCTTCCGGACATGGAGAAAGCGATCTTTCTGAAAATCGAACCCGAAGCTGAACTTCCGCGCGGCAAGATTGTCCTGGATTACCATTGCGATGCACTGGTTGCCAGGTCAAGCAACGGGGCTTCCTCCCCCATGTCCAGACAGCTTTCCGGTCCCATTTCGCTGCGTGTAACCGGGCCGGAAAAGATATGTATCGTCGGCAGAAACGGAGTGGGTAAAACCACACTGCTCAGGCAGATCGCGCAGGCGTTATTGCCTCGGCAGGATCTGAAGGTTTCCTATATGCCTCAGGATTACGAAGAACTCCTGGAGTTGAAGCGGACGCCTGTGGACTATTTGACCCGGACCGGAGACAAAGAAGAGCGCACACGGATACGAACCTATCTGGGAAGCATGCGTTATACAGCCGATGAAATGAACCATCCCATCCAGGAGCTTTCAGGAGGCCAGAAAGCCAAGCTTTTGTTTCTGAAAATGAGTCTGGAAGGAACCAACTGTCTGATCCTGGACGAGCCGACACGCAATTTTTCTCCGCTCTCAGGGCCGGTCATCCGACAGGTCCTTCAGGATTTTCCGGGCGCCATCATCAGCGTCTCCCATGACCGGAAATATATCTCCCAGGTCTGCAGCCGCCTGCTGCGGCTGACGGAATGCGGCCTGGAAGAGATCTCCAAGCCGGCGGATGAATAAAATCCTTACAGAACGTCCGTTAAGGCTGCAATCAATCGATCCTGGCACCAACAGAAGGGGGAGAGAACCCGATCAATCGGTCTCTCTCCCCTGTTTGCTTAAACCGGCCCATCCTGTCGGATTTCCAGGCCTGGCACATGTTTTCGTTCCATTGCATGTCTCGCCTTTCTGTTTTCCACCGTATCAAAAATGATGGAGAAATCATAATCCGGAGGATACATCTCCTTCGCAGCTACCTGAAGCTTCAGCCGCTTATAGCTGACATAGCTCTTTTTCTTTTGGATCTGGACTCCTACTTCCCCTCTTTCATTGGCACTGGCGAATACAATTCCCAGCTTTTTCTCAGGATAGACCATTACACTGTCTCCTATGCTGAATTTGTTCGCAATTTCCTCCTGTTTTCTCTTCTTCTCTCCTTTTTCCTCCGCACGCCTGATGCGGGAAGGTTTTTTTGCAGATGAGGAAGGATTCTCTTTCTTACGGGGAAGCGTCTTTTCTTTCGGAAACGCCATTTTCCCTTCCGTAGAATTGTGCAAAGACTGCTGCCGCTTTCCTCTTTCGGGTTTCTTATCCTGATAAGCGGCTCTCCTTGCGCGTTCCAGAAGTTCTTTTGACATTCCAAGCCTCTGCGCGATATAAAAGGCGCAGCTTTCCCCGCTCTCTCCCAGTTCCAGCCGGTACAATGGCCGCAGGCTCTCTTTATCAAAGGCCATCCGCGCGTTTATCACGCCCTCCTGTCTCTGTGCGTATTCCTTTACTTCCGGGTAATGGGTGGTAACAAGGAACAGGCACCCCCGCCTTCTGAGTTCTTCCAATACCGCAACCGCAATACCCATTCCTTCTGCCGGATCCGTTCCGCTCCCCAGTTCATCCATCAGCACCAGGCTCTCTTCATCCGCCCGCTCCAGAATCCGAATCACGTTCTTAATATGGGAAGAAAACGTCGATAAATTCTCCGATATGCTCTGCCCATCTCCAATATCGCAGAATACTTCCGCGTTCATCGCCAGATCCGCTTCTTCACAGGGAACGTGAAGGCCGCACTGAGCCATCACGGACAGCAGCCCTACCGTCTTGATGGCCACCGTCTTTCCTCCGGTGTTCGGGCCGGTTATAATCACGCCTCTGATGTTTTCTCCGAATGAAATATTTAGCGGGACCGTTTTCTCTTTTTCCAGAAGCGGATGCCTTCCGTTTCGGATATAGATCCTTCGATCCACATTTAAAGAAGGCGCGATTCCATCCATACGCGCGCTCAGCTTTCCTTTCGAGAAGATATAATCCAGTTCTTCCATATAATCCAGGTTCATGGAAATGTGGGCGCTTTCTTCTCCCACCATAGCAGACAGCGTATACAAAATGATCCGCTCTTCATTCTCTTCCTCTAGCTTGAGCCGTTCCAGCTCTTCCCTGAGTTTTGACGCCGCATCCGGTTCTATAAAAAGTGTGGCCCCGGTGGATGAGGTATCAATCACGCTGCCCGGAACTTTGTTTTTATACTCTTTTTTCACCGGCAGCGTATAATGTCCGTTTCTCATGGATACAAAATTCTCGCTGAAGCAGGCCTTTGAACTTCTGAGCAGATTCTCCAGCTTCATCCGGATCTGCGCCTGTGTCTGTTCTTCTTTTTGCCGGATGCTGTGCAGGGTTTTGCTGGCATAGTCATCTACTCTTCCGCCCCTTATACAGCGCTCAATCTCGTCCTGCAGTTCGGAAAGGGACTGGATGCCCTGTCCGTATCCGGCAATCCCGGGCGCCAGCTGTGCACACTTCTCCAGGTACCTGCTCATCCTGGCACACAGAACAGCGAACTGCCGTATCCTGTCCAGTTCTTCCGCAGACAGCAGGCTCCCAAGTTCCGCCTCTCTCGCCAGCTGCCGGATACCGTCCGTATCTCCAAAAGGAGGATTCCCCTGACTGTCCAATATCTTTCTCGCCTCTGTTGTCTCCGCAATCGCCGCATTGGCTTTTGCCTGATCCAGCATAGGCTCAAGCCGTTCAAACCGTTCTCTGGCTTTCTGGCTGTAGGATGCTTCCATCAGCCATTCTTTGATTCTCTGAAATTCCAGCATGTCATTTACATCGTTCACGTTTTCATTCCTCCGCTTTCTTGTGCCCTCATTCATTTTAGGCCTTTTTCTTCCGGCGGTTTAAAACATTGGCTGCATGCCCTGAGAATTTCCTGCAAGGAAACGCCATCCGCTCAAACCCTTGCCCTGCGCAGGAACAACTACCGCGTTCCCCTATCGATTCTATACAGATAAGCGCGCATCCTTGCGGAGCGTTTTTTGGCATGAGTAGGAAACAATCTTCCTAACCATATCAATATACAAAAAAAGCACAATCCAACGCAGGATTATGCCTTCTTCAATCTCATCGGTCTTGCCGCAGAACCTGTTCGGAAATTCATCAGGGCAGACTTTCAGCGTCACAGCCGACACCTCCGCTTCCGCCCGATCACGCTATTCGCTTGCTTTCCTCACATTTCCCGCAGTTAACAAAAACCGTCCTCTCTTTCTCTCATTTTCAATGCCTTTTGGCCATAACAGTTCTGACAATTCAAAACTGCTATTTCAGAATAGCAGTACTATGGGGAATTGTCAAATAAATTCTTTCGCTGCAGATGCGCTGCCTTTGCAGAGCTTCATTCCTGCGCTATAATACCGCCCGGAATGAAGTTCTCCTATGGGAAACCTAAGCCGCTTTTATTTTTCTTGTTGGCCTGGCCATGGCGGCCCTCTGCCTCAGGCTGAAACTGCCGCGCATCATCGGTATGCTGATCACCGGCATTCTGTTAGGCCCATATGCCCTGAATCTTCTGGACGAATCCATCCTGTCCGTTTCCGCGGACCTGCGGCAGATGGCCTTAATCATTATTCTGCCTAAAGCGGGCCTGTCCCTGAATATTGCAGATTTAAAAAAGGTGGGCAGGCCGGCCATCATGATGTCCTGTATCCCTGCTGCCTGTGAAATGCTATGCTTCTTCCTGTTTGCTCCCCGCCTTTTCGGGATCACACGGATAGAAGCCGCGGTCATGGGCGCGGTTCTTGGCGCCGTCTCTCCGGCAGTGGTGGTGCCGCGGATGGTTCAGCTGATGGAGGCCAAATACGGCACGGCGTCGCTTTAGGTGCTATCGCCGGATATGTGCTCAGCCTTTTCTTCGATACAGCCTATGCGCATAAGCACTATGTCAGGAACAGCATGAAGGTCATCCTTATTTTGGGCGTATCCTTCCTGCTCATATCCATTGAAACCTGGCTGAAAGGAATCGTATCCGTATCCGGCCTGCTGGCCATCGTCAGCATGACATGTGTTATTAAGATAAAAATCACAGCCTTCGTATCCAACCGGCTTTCTGAAAAATTCGGAAAGCTGTGGCTTGCCGCAGAAGTGATCCTGTTCGTATTGGTCGGAGCTGCCGTGGATATCCGCTACACCCTTGACGCAGGTATGGCCGCCGTATTGATGATCGGCATCGCGCTCCTTTTTCGTTCTGCCGGCATAGCAATCTGTCTTTTGGGAACATCACTGTCCCGGAGAGAACGGCTCTTCTGCATGATTGCCTATCTGCCCAAAGCGACTGTACAGGCCGCCATCGGCTCCGTTCCCTTATCCATGGGCTTACCCTGCGGTCAGATTGTGCTTTCCGTAGCTGTCGTTGCAATTCTCATTACAGCACCCCTTGGCGCCTTAGGCATCGATATGAGCTACACAAAACTGTTGAAAAAAGAAACAACTGCAAATGAGCCAACAACGCCTGCATAAAAAGTGTTCGCCCCGGCACACACCTGTACCCTATACGGCTTCCGTCAGGCAGTCTCTGCCTGCAGCATGCGTATTTGCGCGAAGCGTTTTTTCAACGTACATGCTTCTTCCTACAGATACCCCATGCCGCTCTGCCCGCCACACAAACCATTCCTGTAAGAAGCAGTGCCTTTTTTAGCTTTTCTACCGCTTCTTCTCTGCTTGCCGGACAGAGCTTGTAAAAAAAATCTTTCACCGGCCTGGAAGCTCTATTTCCTATCAGTTCCCGGTAGGTGAGAAGCCTGGTCTCATATGCGGCGGGATCCTTTTCATAAAAAATAAATTCCCTGGCTGCACGCTCCACACCGTCCCCATATTCATTAAACCCGCAGGAGGGCGTATATCCCAGGTCTATCCCCGCACAGTTTCCGACAAAACTATTTTTATGATCATGCCCGCAGAACACGGCGAAAATATCGCCCTTTTCCCGGAATGCTTCATATTCCCTCCCGTTTCCATCCGGAATGCTGACTGCTTCTTTCAGGCTGCCTGCTCTGCATTTTTCCTCATCCAGCACATAATATTCATTCGCATGTGTCCGATAAGTACGGATAGCGCCTTTTGTTTTCCGATCTGTCCTGCACAGCAGCCTATAGTATTCCGGAATTGGAATATGCTGAAACACAATTCCCGGAACAGTCCCTTGATTCTTCTCTTCCAGTTCATCCCGAACAGATTTATACCAAAAAAGTTGTCCTGGATGAAACGGCTGGTATCCTCCCTGAGGCAAATTGGTTCCTGTATTGATCAGATACACCGTCATCGCTGTCCGCGTCTCATCATAACTGCGGATGCCGATTGCAAACGTCCCTTCCTGTGGGCCATGATGAATCTCCTGTCCGCGGCTGTTCAGCCAGTCCACACATCCAGGGAGACTACGGTATATCTCCATCTGTTCCTCGTTGCTCATCCCGCATTGTTCATCGTGATTGCCAAACGTCACAGCAAATGGAATCCCTCTGGCTGTCACAGGCTCCATGATTTTACGGATGGTATCCTCCACACATCCGCCCCCACGGCCAAACCTTCTGCTCGCCCCCTTCAGCTGATCCCCCGTAAGCACCACCAGATCCGGCCTGGTTCTGTCCAACGCTGTACTGATCAGTCGGAGCGTATCCTCTGATACCTCAGGAATCTCCTGTATATCCGCCAACTGCAATATATGAAATGTTCCATCCTTTCTGAACTTCATAGACTCACCTTATCCTTTCCCGCCAGGATCTTCATCCCGCGTAAGAAATGCACGCCTTTTCTCAAAGCTTTCCCCAAAAGCTTTCCATTTATCATAGTCACATCCACACGCAAAAACAACCAAATACATAAAATCTTAAAGAAAGTTTCACATAGATTTAACCGTTACTCTCAGCCTTTGGCCGAGTGGTAACGGGACACGCTTCCGCTTGGCAACAAATTTTTGCCTTGTGCAACGGCCTGTGATATAATGCTTTCGATAATTGAAAGAGACAGGTGAATAAAAGGAATTATGAGCATACTGAATGTAGAACATTTATCCCATGGCTTCGGAGACCGGGCCATTTTTGAAGATGTATCCTTCCGCCTGCTGAAGGGCGAGCACATCGGGCTGATCGGTGCAAATGGAGAAGGAAAGTCCACATTTATGAATATCGTTACAGGAAAACTGCAGCCGGATGAAGGGAAAATCGAATGGGCCAAACATGTGCGTGTCGGCTACCTGGATCAGCACACTGCCCTGGAAAAAGGGAACAGCATCCGTAAGGTGCTGTCGGACGCCTTTTCATTTCTTTTTGAGCTGGAAGCGCAGATGAACGAACTGTGCGATAAGATGGGGGATGCTTCAGAAGAGGAGCTGGAGCGCTACATGGAAGAGCTGGGGACCATTCAGGATCTTCTTACCATGCATGATTTCTATATGATCGATTCCAAAGTGGAAGAAGTGGGACGCGCGCTGGGACTTACGGAAATCGGGCTGGATAAGGATGTGTCTGAGCTGAGCGGCGGTCAGAGAACCAAGGTTCTCCTCGGCAAGCTGCTTCTGGAAAAACCGGATATCCTGCTGTTGGATGAGCCCACCAACTATCTGGACGCAGAGCATATTGAATGGCTGAAGCGCTATCTGAACGATTATGAGAACGCATTCATCCTGATTTCCCATGACGTTCCTTTCCTCAACAACGTGGTAAATCTGATCTACCATATGGAAAACCGGACTTTGACGCGTTATGTGGGAGATTATGATAAATTCCAGGAAGTATACGCCGCCAGAAAGGCACAGATAGAAGCTGCTTATAACAGACAGCAGAAGGAGATCGCGGATCTGAAGGATTTCGTGGCCCGCAACAAGGCGCGTGTCGCCACACGGAATATGGCCATGTCCAGGCAGAAAAAGCTGGATAAAATGGACGTAATTGAGCTTGCAGGGGAACGGCCGAAACCGGAATTCCATTTTAAGGAAGCCAGAACCCCCAGCCGTTTTCTCTTTACCACCACCGATCTCATCATCGGCTATGACGAACCGCTCAGTTCCCCTCTCAATCTGTCCATGGAGAGAGGGCAGAAAATCGTCCTCACGGGCGCGAACGGCATTGGAAAAACCACCCTGCTGAAAAGCATCCTGGGTTTGATCCCCCCTCTTTCCGGCAGCGTGGAACAGGGAGATTATCTGAGCATCGGTTATTTTGAACAAGAATTGCCCCCGGATATTTCCACCACCTGTATCCAGGAAATCTGGAATGAATTTCCGGGCTTCACCCAATATGAAGTGCGATCCGCCCTTGCGAAATGCGGGCTTACCACCAAGCATATCGAAAGCCTGGTTAAGGTCTTAAGCGGTGGAGAACAGGCAAAAGTACGGCTCTGCAAACTCATCAACCGGGAAACCAACCTCCTGCTCCTGGATGAGCCCACCAACCATCTGGATGTGGATGCGAAAGCGGAATTGAAACGCGCCCTTAACGCATACAAAGGCAGCATCCTGATGGTCTGCCACGAACCCGATTTCTATGACGGCCTGGCGACGGATGTGTGGGACTGCACCAAATGGACGACCAAAATTCTCTGATCCTGTATCCGGGCAGTTTTCGGGGATGATGCTGCCGTCAGAAAGCAGAATTGCTGTAACAATCTTATTATCACAAGGAATCGAACAGCGCCATGGAGTTAATCAACCAGTTCATAGAAAATTATAAGAAAAAAATCAATTTTTACGAAACGGCCGGCCACCTTGCCGAGGATATGCTTAGGGATGCCCTGCATTCCTCCGGTATCCGGGCCATGGTTACTTCCCGCGCCAAAAGTCCGGCCCGCCTCAAAAGCAAAGTAACACAGCGCAATGAGAAGAGAGAGACCCCTTATAAAAATATGAATGAGATCTACGCGGACATCGCGGATCTGTCAGGTGTCAGGGTGTCCCTCTATTTCCCAGGCGATCGAGCCAAAGCAGATCAGGTGGTGAACAATCTTTTCCACGTTACAGAAACCAAGAAATTTCCCGTTCAATCCAAACAGCCTTCTTATCATAAACGGTTTTCCGGTTATTGGGCGACTCATTACCGCGCCGGAATAAAAGAAGAGCTGCTGGACAAAAAGCAGAAAAAATATGCTTCCGTCCGTCTGGAAATTCAGGTAGCCTCCGTATTGATGCATGCCTGGTCTGAAGTGGAACACGACCTGGTCTATAAGCCCCTGCAGGGCGCCCTGTCGGATGAAGAGCTCTCCATCCTGGATGAGCTCAACGGCCTCGTCCTGGCCGGTGAAATCGCCCTGGAACGCCTTCAGGCCGCCGGAAATGCCAGGCTGCGCACCAAGAACGCTTCCTTTGGCAACCAATATGATCTGGCTGCCTACCTTTATAATTATCTGAGCACCAGGTACAAACGGTTTGACATCGAGCCGAGAATGGGCAATGTGGAACTGCTGCTCCGCCTGATGACCCGGCTGAAAATGGCCAATGCCAAGGAGCTGGAGCCCATTCTCAAATCCACCAAGCTGGTGAACGACAAGAGAACCATATCAGAGCAGCTCATTGACCAGATCATCTGCGCCAACGAAAAACGCTATCTGCTCTATCTGGAACTCGCTCCCATGCCCGAGAAACCGGATGCACAGCAGGAGACTGCCATCGAATACTTCTTGAAGCCCTGGATCAGCCTGGAAACGCTTCTCGTACGTCTGACCCAAAAGAACAACCCCAAGGCCAGAGGAACCTTTAATCTGAACAGCCTGAAACGAATGAAGCTCCTTCGCAGGGAAAGTCTGGAAAAGATCCAGTCTCTGCGTAATCTGAGAAATGACCTGATCCACGGAATCACCGTCCCTCCTACCGCTGTCCTCATCAAGATGGGGGATGATGTGCGGGAAATCCTCTCCGAGCTCTCCGAACTTCCCTCTGTGTGAGCGCAGGATGATTATACAGGAATATCTGCCTTTTAAGAATGTTCATTCAATCTTTTTATCACACCACTCCTGCAGAGGACAGTCTTCACAATGCGCTTTCCGCGCGGTGCAGACTGTCCTTCCCAGATAGATCAGCTGGAAATTGATCCTGTTCCAGTGATCCTCGGGCAGCACCTTCATCAGTTCCTGTTCCACTTCAACCGGATTCTTTCCCTCTGCCCAGCCAAGCCTTCTGGAGATCCGAAATACATGGGTATCCACCGTCACGCCTGGAATGCCATAGGCATCCGCCAAAAACAATGTCCCTGTTTTTCTTCCCACGCCTGCAAGCTTCAGCACCTCTTCCAGCTTATCCGGAACCTTCCCTCCATACTCCTGACAAATCTGTTCGCAGCATTTCTTAATATTCTTCGCCTTATTTTTATACAGCCCCACGGAACGGATATATCGTTCAATCTCTTCCACCGGAGCTTCCGCCACCTCCTGCGCGGTTTGGAACCTTTCAAAAAGCGCAGGAAGCGCTTCATCCACCTGTTTATCCGTACTCTGCGCACTCAGCATAATTGCGACCAGAAGCTGCCAGTCCTGATTGTGATAGAACCCTTCCTTTTCAGTTCCATATAATTCATCCAGCTTTTCCAGAATCCGCGCCGTTTTTTCTTCTGTTCTCTTTTTTCCTGCCTTCATTCGTTGTTTTCCCTCTTTTCATCTTTCTGTAGGAATATCGCAAAACTGCCGGTTATCCTTCCGTCCAGAATTCTGCAATTTCACCCTGTAACTGAAACCCTGCTTTTTTGTAGGCTTTGTTAGAAAAAGCGTTTGCCGCATCTGCATATAACATAGGAATTCTTCCGTCTTCCAGGATCTTTTTGCTTAAGCTCTCTTTCATTTAGCAATACCCGAAAATCATACTCCATTCCATATCCCTCCTTTATGTCATAGTAACACAGCCCCCGCCACTTGACAAAAAAAATAAGTTCTCCGATAATGGGATACAGAGTGAAAAGCAACGGTTCAAGCAAGGATCTTTTTTAATAACTGGACTGCTTTCGGCGGTCTTCCTTTGAATCATTTATCGGCCTCGCCGCGGTTGTATGCGGCGGAATGGAGTGTATTATGAGACAATGTATGGATTCCGAAAATCTGCATCGCCGCCTGAAGAAAATCATCGGACAGGTTCAGGCCATTGACCGTATGATCGATGAAGATATCCCCTGCGAGGATATCCTTTCTCAGATCAATGCTGCAAAAAGTGCCCTGCATAAAGCCGGTCAGGTTGTTCTGGAAGGGCATATCAAGCATTGTGTAAGAGACGGGATCGAACACGGAGATGCGGATCAGACCATTGCCAGCTTTACCAAAGCGGTAGAACGCTTTGCCAATATGAATTAAATTCCTGACTGGCTTCACAGCCACATTTAAAGAGCGCTGCAAAATCTTCGTATGATTTTGCAGCCTTTTTTATGCCAAAAATAATGCATCTCCTGTAAAGTCCTGGCCGCCGCTTATTTTCCTGTATTCTTCCGGTCCGTTCTGCCGCTCCCTTGTTCATACAGGATGTTTCATCCTCCGCATCCACCAGAGATCTGGGGATTATGAAACGTTTGACAACCCATACCCCTATATGTATAATATAGCTGAGCAAACAATATACATATACCCATATAGGTATATTGTTATTTTAATACGATTCTATCTATTTTCTATCGCCTGCCTTTTGCCCCGCGTTTTTCTTCGGCTTCGGCGATGGTACATCAGAAGGGGGAATTTTTTTGAAAAAGCTGGAACACCTATTGGAATGGGGCGGCATAAAGCGGGACATCATCTTTCTTGTTCTCTCCGGGCTTTCTCTGCTCGCAAGTATCTTCGGTTTTTCACCCTTTCCCTTCGATATGGCCTGGATCGCCATTCTTCTTTGCGGCATCCCGATCATTTTGGAAGCGGTGATCGCTCTTGTGACGGAATTGGATATCAAGGCAGACATGCTCGTATCCATCGCTCTGATTGCGTCTGTCATCATCGGTGAAACCTTTGCTGCCGGAGAAGTCGCTTTCATCATGCAGCTGGGAGCTCTGCTGGAAGATCTGACTGTGGCCAAGGCCAGAGAGGGAATCGAGAAGCTGGTTCATCTCACTCCCCGCACGGCACGTCGGATAACCGGGGAGAAGGAAGAAATTATACCTGCAGAAGCGGTACAGGTTGGCGATCTGCTGCGCGTCCTGCCCGGAGAGGCCATTCCGGTCGACGGAGTCATTCATTCCGGTCAGACTTCCATCGACCAAGCCGTCATGACCGGAGAATCTCTCCCTGTGGACAAAAGCACAGGTGATGAAGTATCCAGCGGTACCGTTAACCAATTCGGCTCCTTTGATATGTATGCCACAAAGGTGGGAGAGGACAGCTCCATTCAAAGGATGATCCGTCTCGTCCAGTCTACCGATGCCGGAAAAGCAAAAATTGTCGGCATAGCGGATCGCTGGGCCACATGGATCGTTGTGATTGCCCTCTGTGCAGCGGCTATCACCTGGATTCTGACAGGACAGATTATCCGCGCGGTCACCATCCTGGTCGTTTTCTGTCCATGCGCTCTCGTTCTCGCCACGCCGACTGCCATCATGGCCGCTATTGGAAACGCTACAAAGCATGGATTCCTGGTGCGGGAAGGAGATGCGCTGGAGCGTCTGGCAAACGTAACGCATATCACGTTTGATAAAACGGGAACGCTCACTTACGGCGCTCCCCAGGTGACGGCGGTCTGTACGTTCACTCAGAATATGGATGAAAAAGAACTATATGCCTATGCAGCATGCGCAGAACTTCGCTCCGAACATCCTCTGGGAAAAGCGGTCGTTCAAAGCTATCGGGACAGCATAGGGGACGACATCCCACGCGAGGAAGCGTTCCAGATGATCCCCGGCCGCGGCGTGCGCTGCCTGTGCCGGAATAAGGAAATTCTGGCGGGAAATCCTGCGCTTCTTAAAGAAAACGAGGTTTCCATTCCTTCTTATGCCTTGGAAAAGGCTGCCGCGTATCTCGATGACGGCTGTACCCTGATCTGGATCGCAGCGGACCAAAAGCTGGCCGGAATTATCGCCCTGTCAGATACCCTTCGGCAGGATGCTGCCCTTACCATACAGGGAGTAAAAGATACAGGGATTATACCTGTTCTGCTGACCGGAGATCACGAGAATGCCGCCAGGCATATCGCCGAATTGCTTCACATTGACCAGTTCAAGGCCGGCTGCCTTCCTGAAGAGAAGCTGGACTGGATCGAAAACTGTCAGAAGGACGGAGGCTTGGTCTGCATGATGGGAGATGGCATTAACGATGCGCCGGCTCTGAAAAAGGCCAATGTTGGAATTGCAATGGGAGGAATCGGCAGTGATATCGCTGTGGACGCTGCAGATATTGCCCTTGTAAATGATGAAATCCACATGCTTCCGCACCTGCTCCGGCTTTCCAAGCGGATGATGCTCACAATTAAATGTAATTTGACCTTCTCCATGACGTTGAATTTCATCGCCATTATCCTGGCTATCACAGGAATCCTGAATCCTGTCGTCGGCGCCTTGGTACATAATGCCGGTTCTGTTATCGTTATTGTCAACTCAGCGCTTTTATTGAAATATAGAGATTAAAGATTCCTAGTAACCGTTCAGACCTTTCTGAACGGTTACGATTTTTACGGTTCCTGCCGGACTATGTGCTCCTGCCTTCGATAATCCTCTATCTTCTTTTCTGTTATCCGGACTGAATGCTCCTGAAGTTTTTCCAAAAATGGAAATCCCTGAACGCTCTTCGCCGCATAGGTTTTCTGCAATTCATATTCCAGAGGCAGCCAGGTTCGGATATCGCTTTCATTATGGGAAATGACCGCCTCCAGCTTATCAAGCGCCTTATAGATCCTGGCTTCTTTTGTTTCAAGCGCTTCCATCTCTTCAAACAGGGCGGTAAACTCCAGGCAAAGCGATTCCGGAATCCGTTCCAGAAGGCCCTTCACCGCTTCTTTTTCCGTTTTCTCATTCTGTCCGGTTTTTTCAAAGGTGGGAATGTCTCCCGTTACCGCTTCCCCAATATCATGCAGCAGGCTCATCCGGATCACTTTATCCATGTCCGCCTCCCCCAATTCATCTTTCAGAAGAAGCGCCATAAGTGCCATTCTCCAACAATGTGCCGCCACGCTTTCCGCCGCCCCGTCAGAAGTCACACAATGTCTGGGTACAGATTTCAGCTTTTCTGCGATGCCTAGAAAGGCAAGAAACTGCTCCGGCTCAAATCCTTTTCGGACTGCCGCTTTTTTTCTTTTGTAAACGGACAGAAAAAGCAGATAAAGAAGAGCTTCCAACAGCAGAAGGGCGCCGAAAAGTACGGTATTCAGAAGAATCTGTGTATACCACGGGGCCGAAGCCGTCTGATACAGTTCAGGCCTGTTCCAGTAATCCCCTACTTTACAGGCCGAATATCCAAGATAGATTCCAAATGTAATTCCCATAATGAGCCTGAGCCCATTTCTTCCCTTCTTTTCCATATCTCTTTCTCCAACTGTTATTTTTAAAGAGAATACCGCCTTTTAAAAAATAGCCGGGCAACCGCTCGGCTATTTTCTGACAGCGAAACACAATATTTGAATTAATATGCGATGATTTCCTGATCCAGCTGCCCGATTGCGTCGCTGCTGAGACCATAATATCCGTTCTCATCCTGCTCCACCTTAACGATCACGGATATCTCATCTTCATATCCCAGATTCTCCATATCCGCATTGATCAGATCCACGATGCTGACCATAACCGCATCATATGCACTCTGTTCATCCGCGTAATCATCCGGATTCATCGTCGCTATAAAATCATCAATTGTAGTAGAAATGGCATCCGTATTTTTCACAATGATATCAATGGGGCTGATCAATACCTCCACATTATAATCATTCCCATTTTTCACCGCTTCCTGCACTTCAAATTTGGAATGTTGGTAAATGTTCTTGTACATATCCACAATCTGCTGATACACATCATTGGAAACCGATGGGATTCCACAATACTGAAGGAAAAAGTCCGCTTCCACTTCAATTCCCGATTCATATTCCGCAGCAGCTTCTTCCTCTGTAATATCCACCAATTCCATATAGGTCGAAGCATCGCCGAGATAAATATTCTTCAAGGCTCCTTCCACATATTTACTGGCATCAAAACTTCCTATACATGCAGTCAGGACAATTGCCATACACGCAGCAATCACGGCGGTTGCTTTCTTCTTCATAAGTATTTTCCTCCTGAATTGTGAAAATTTTGTGTCCTAAATTCAGGATACGATATTATGTCCTGACTGTCAATCGTTACTGTTCTGCCCCCTATATTCCCTCACACTCGCCATCCCTCTGGTACTTCCTTCTTCATGGGCGGTTTGGCCGTAGGAAAATAATCAATCCGCCTGCTGCATTTTTTCAACCGCCTGCCCTGCCAGATAACGGGACAGATTAAAGTTACGGATTCCAATCTTCTCTGCGCGGTTTTCCATCCTTTCGTAATATTCCATCATGTCGCCCGAACGCTGTCTCAGATAAAAGTAGTTCTCATCGCTGGCCAGAACCGGCGCCGCATCTGCGGACAGGTGCGCAAGATAAGAAAAGTCTTCATAAAATTCTTCATCCGGGGACTGCAGCGCTTCTGTTCCTCTGTTTACGAATGACATATTATACTTTGCCGTCCAGTAATCCGGCTTGGCAAAAGCCAGTATGATGTAGCAGACCGTAAGAACCGCCAGAAGATAGCGAAAAAGAGAAAAACCAGGGCGGAAAATACTGTAAATAACGCCTGCCAGCATAATGCAGAGGACTGCTAAAGCCCACAGAACGAGAATTCTCAGGAAAGTGAGCTGCCTGTACCCAATATACAAAAGCATACGATATGCGCTGGACGCGATCATCACATAAGTACACAGAGACAATACTGTGAGTATCGCTTTTAAAACTTTACTTTCCCTAAATAAGGAAAGACAGATCAGAACGATTGCCAAGTTGATGATGCAGACCGCCAGCAGCTGAAAAAATCCCTGTCTCGCATAAGAAGCATAGGAATATCCGCCTGGGATATCTCCTTTCTGCAAAAACAAGTATATCACCTGTATACCGCAGAAGATCAAATATACAGCCGTGATAACGGACGTAAAGGTGATGGCGAGCACCGGTTCCTGTTCCTTCTTTTTTGTACAGTTCTCTTTTACCGCCCCTTCGTTCAGCATGGCAATAAAGCTATAGGAGAGAAAGAAAGCCGCTGCGATCATGAACAGAATACAGATCACGTCCCAGATTCTCAGATAGTCCACTATATTACTGATGAGCCTTTCAAAAACTGCATCCGCTGTCATAAGAAGAAGCAGAATCACCACGAGCAGCGGCAGAAGAATGAGAAGTCCAAGAAGAATATAGCGCCCTTTTCCGTTCCGCTCCTTCTCCCTTTCCTTCAGCCACTGCATTCCATCATTTACAGGAGATGCGATACATCCGACCGTCTCGAGCAGCCCCTGACAGAGCGCCGTCAGGTATTTGGAAAACGTCCATCCTCTCTCATCCAGATACTGATGAAGCGCCATGCTCAGCATAAGGAGAAAAATGGCCATTTTGGTAAAAAAAAGAATATACACATTATCTGTCAAAAATATGGAAATTCCCAGAAGTTCAATGCTTGCCAGATAAAAAATGCCGTCTGCTTTCCATGGAACCCCTGACTTTTTGGTACATAAGTAAAAATAGACAAGGGTTCCAGCGACGAAAAAAGGGTAGGTTATCCCCGAAGCATTCCGGTACAGGCAAAAGGTCAGAAAAACTGCATACAGAATACTCGCCCCGCCAAAAAATGAAAAATTCTTCCTCATGAACAGCCTGCGTTCGCTTAAAGATTTCGTTGTTTTTCCTTCCTGCCTTGTCATCATGTGCCCATAATCCGAATTCATGAATCTCTCTGTTTCCATACCATTTTCCTTTCCCGCTCCAAGGCGTTCCATATCCGGTTCAGGATTCCTCCGGCTCATCCTCCACATACTGCAAGATATCTCCGGGCTGACAGTCCAGCGCCTTACAGATCGCATTGAGTGTGGACAGCCGCACCGCTTTTGCTTTATTATTTTTCAATATGGACAGATTGGCCAGGGTAATATCCACTTCTCCAGCCAGTTCTGTCAGGCCTTTTTTTCTTTTGGCCATCATCACGTCCAGATTTATCACGATCGCCATGTTCTACCTCCTATATCGTCAGATCATTTTCCAGCTTGTATTCCACAGCCCGTTCAAATACTCTTCCAAGCACTTTACTGAACAGACCGGCGATCAGAAATACCAGGATAATAATCATCACTGCAGGCGTCAGATACAGAGTCATTCTTCCGGCTGTCACCAAAGCGATCAGGAAACTATACGTTCCCATCCGGTTTAAACTCTTCACGTTCGCCTCCACAAAACAGTCATTTGCAATTACCGTCCGAAACATACGGCGCAGTTCCAGAAGGATCAGTTCCGCCAGGATGCCTGATACGGCAAAAAGCAGAATCAGCTGAATATAATACTGGGCAAAATAGGAATTGATCCGTCCATATATCCGTACAGATATAGGAAGCGTCGCTATGACTGCCACTCCGGCATAAAACATCAGATCCAGCAGCAATTTGGTGCCTTTAATCAAGGTTTTGTCTTTCATACATTCATACCTCCATTCCAATGCGCTTTTGCGCTGAGGAAATCGGATAATGCGCGACCCGGCGCATTCTTCACGTTCTCCCCCACAGATGATTCGATTTATCCTTCCTTTCACAGAAAAGATTCGATTACATACAAGCGTCCCTTTGTCCCATCATACAGAAGGTACATCCGGGAACCATCCCCCTGCGCATATCTGCCAAGCCGCACGTTTCTGGACAGAGCCGGATAATACGCTCTATCCACAGATAACCCGGATAAAATCTGATTTATCCACCGTTCATCCTCTAGGGTAACAGTTTCCTCCACGCCTTCCATACACCCCCTGCAAGGAGAAGTAATCCCACCAAAAAGCAGATCCCAATTCTCCCAATCTTCCATCTTCCTTTTCTTCTCTCCATAACAACTTCCCCATTAACTGCCAATTTTCCCTCTTCTGATAGAAAAATATCATATAGCACATTGAAAGTCAATATATTTTTATTGATTTACAATAAATTTTTATTAATATTCGTAATAAACACCCAAGCAGGAAGGCGCCGTATGCACATGCTCTTCGGTATCCTCCGGGCGCCGGATGTTCTTTGCCGGGGC
>ERZ826396.1439-NODE-1439-length-26058-cov-10.786948_pt1 | contig 26058 bp, 18 predicted proteins | sample MGYA00519926_ERZ826396 | MGnify/ENA primary metagenome ERZ826396 (study PRJEB31778, sample SAMEA3449230) | human gut metagenome | biome: human gut; feature: human-associated habitat; material: faeces | place: United Kingdom | collected 2010/2012 ... | reverse complement strand
GAGCCGACGCTGCGGCCGGCTGCGACGCCCGATCTTCGCGCGATCCCGGGATGCCCCGCCTCGGCTTCGCCGATCAGGGCGCGCCCGCTCGGGCGCGTAGTGTGGGATCAAGCAGTCCATCGGACTGTTTGACACGTGCCGGAGTACGCGTCGCCTCTGCGATCCCACGAAACTCAGGCGTCGCAGCCGGCCTCGCTGACTTACTAACGCCAACCTGCGAAATACGCAAACCTGCGAGAAAGGAGCTCTTTTCCATGAAGCAGGGTTCATCCAACCGCAAGGTCAACGAGCAGGCGCGCGAGGTGATCGCGGGCATCCTCCTGTTCGAGATATCCGATCCGCGCCTTGCGCTCGTCACCATCACGGGCTGCGAGGTGAGCTACGACCGCAGCGTGTGCAACGTGTACTACACCGCCGAGCCGGACCGCTACGAAGAGGCCGCCGCGGCGTTCAAGGCCGCCGCGGGGCGCATCCGCTCGCTCATGGCGCGCCAGCTGTCGTGGCGCGTGGCGCCCGAGCTGCGCTTCCGCTTGGATGCGAGCGTGGACGAGGCCGAGCGCATCGCCTCGGCGCTCAAGCGCGACGCCGCCCGCAACGCCTCCGGCGCTTCGGCTGCGTCCGGCGCATCTGAAGCGTCCGGTGACGACGCCCCGGCATCCTCCGACGACGCGGCGACAGGCGAGTAGGGAGCGTTCATGGCCCCCACCCCCCAAACCAACACCGACCTCGCGGCGATCGCCGCTGCGCTGAGAGCGTCCGACGACATCGTGATCTGCGGGCACGTGAGCCCCGACGGAGATTGCCTCGGCTCGCAGCTCGCGCTCGCCGCCGCGCTCAGAAGCCTCGGCAAGCGCGTGGCGTGTCTGCTCGCGAAAGACGAGCCGGCCGATGCGCGGCTCTCCTTCCTTCCCGGCTTCGCCGATCTCGTGCCGGCGGCGCGCTATGACGGTCCTGCGCGGACGTTCGTGGCCGTCGACGTCCCCACGCGCGCGCGCATCGGCGACGCGGCCTCACTGCTCGATGCGAGCGAGACGTCCGTGGTGGTTGACCATCACGCGGTGGAGACGACGATGGCCGATCTCACGTACGTGGATCCCGATGCGGCCTCCACGACCATGCTCGTGTGGGAGCTCGCGGGGCTGCTCGGCGCGGACCGCACCGGCGACGTGGCCCTGTGCTGCTACACCGGCCTCGTCACCGACACGGGGCGCTTCCAGTACCAGAACACCGACGCGGCCGCTTTGCGCGCGGCGTCGGAGATGGCGGCGGCGGGCGCCGATGCGGCCTTCGTGTCGCGCGCCGTGTTCCAGAGTCGTTCGGAGGCGTCGGTGCGCCTCGAGGGCATCGCCATCGGCAGGATGAGGCTCGAGGCGGGCGGCGCGATCGCGCGAAGCTGGCTTTCCCGCGAGGACTTCGAGGCGCTCGGCGCGACGAAGGCCGACGCGGAGCCCGTCATCGACGCGCTGCGCTCGATCGCGGGCGTGCGCGTGGCGTGCGTGCTGCGCGAACAGGACGGGGCCGTGCGCGGCAGCCTGCGCGCGAAGGACGGCACCGACGTGGCGGCCATCGCGCGCCGCTTCGGCGGCGGCGGGCATGTGGCAGCCGCCGGGTTCACGCTCGAGCTGCCGCTGTCCGAGGCGGTCGCGACCGTGGGACGCGCGCTCGAGGAGGCCGTCGCCGCCGCGCCGCTCGTGAAAAGGGGGACATCGGGGCTTTCGCTCGTGGTGGGCGTGAACAAGCCCGCGGGCATGAGCTCGCACGACGTGGTGAACCGCTGCCGGCGCATCTTCGGCGAGCGGCGCGTGGGGCACACGGGCACGCTCGATCCGATGGCCACGGGCGTGCTGCCCGTGTGCGTGGGGCCGGCCACGCGGCTTGGAGCCTATTTGACCGGGCACGACAAACGCTACCGCGTGAGGATCGCCTTCGGCGCGGGCACCGACACCGACGATGCCGAAGGGCGCGTGCTGCGCACGGCGCCGGTGCCGGCGCGCGTGCTGGATCCCGAATTCGCCCGCGCGTTCGTCGCGGGCCTCGTGGGCGCGCGCAAGCAGATGCCTCCCGCGTACTCGGCTGTCAAGGTGGGGGGCACGAAATCCTACGAGGCGGCTCGCTCGGGCTCCATCATCGAGCTCAAGCCGCGCGACATCGTCGTGCACGACGCGCTCCTTCTGGGGGTGCGCGAGGCGGCGGACGGCTGCGACCTGCCGTCGTGGGACGTCGAGTTCCACGTGTCGAAGGGCACCTACATCCGCGCCCTCGCCCGCGACGCGGGTGCGGCGCTGGGTTGTCCGGCGCACGTGGCCGCGCTCGAGCGCACGGCGCTCGGCCTGCTCTCCCTCGAGGAGTGCGTGAGTTTGGAGGCGCTTGCCGACCTCGGCGACCGCGCCGCGCTCGACCCGGTGCGCCTTCTCGGCGCGCGCTTCGCGTTCGCGCAGGGGGATATGGCCGCCCGGGTGGCCAACGGCGCGGCTCTCGGATCGGCCGAGCTGCCCTTGTTCGAGCGTCGCCGCACGACGTCGGCGCTCGAGCTGTGCGCATGCACGGCGGGCGTGCGCGAGAGCTGCGAGCCGCCCAAGGACGGCGAGCTCGTGGCCGTCGTTTCGGACAACAGGCTGGCAGCGCTCTATGGGTACGACAGGGCGCGCGACAGGTTCAAGGCGCGCTGCGTGTTTCAGACGGGGGTGTCTCGTGGCAGAGATTGTTAAGGCCGACGACGCGTTCGACCACGGCTTCTTCGAGGGCACCTCGTGTGCCTTCGGCGTGTTCGACGGCGTGCACCGGGGGCATCGGTTCCTGCTCGACCGCGCGCGGGACAGCGCCGCGCGCTCGGGCGGCAGGAGCGTCGCGCTCACGTTCGACATCGATCCCGACGAGGTGTTCCACCCGATGCGCCTCAAGAAGCTCATGACGAACGAGGAGCGCCTGTCGATGCTCGCGTCCACGGGGGTGGACGCCGTGTGCGTGCTGCCGTTCACCCGCGAGTTCGCGGCGTCGAGCCCCGCGGAGTTCCTTGCGCAAACCTTCGACGGGACGCCTCCGGCGTATCTGCACGTGGGGTTCGATTTCAAGTTCGGCGCCCGCGCGTGCGGCACCGTCGACGACCTCGATGCCTGGGGGCTTGCGGGCGGCACGAAGGTGCGGGCGCACGGCCTGAAAAGCGACGACGGCGCGCCCATCACGGCCACGCGCATCCGGCTGCTTCTGGCCGCGGGCGACATTGAGGAGGCGAATCGGCTGCTCGGGCGGCCCTACTTCATGACCGGGATCGTCGAATCCGGTCGCGGGGAAGGAGCCGACCTGGGGTTCTGCACGGCCAACCTCGAGGTGCCCGACCAGCTCCGTCCGCTCGGCGACGGCGTGTACGCGGCTTGGGCCGAGGTGGGCGGGGCGCGGTACAAGGCCGCCGTCAACGTGGGCGTGGCCGCCACGTTCGCCGACCGGGCCACCGCCACCTGCGAAGCGCACCTGCTCGACTTCTCGGGCGATCTGTACGGAAAGCCCGTCAAGGTGGAGTTCCTTCATTGGCTGCGCCCCATGCGCGCGTTCGACGACGTGGACGAGCTCATCGCCACCGTCAAGGGCAACATCGCCTGGGTGCGAGAGAACTTGTAGGGGGCCTCGGTCGCCCAGAGGCCGTCGCGGTTCGCGCCAAATGGCGCGAAACGACCTAAGTCGGAAAGCCTTGCCCTCCCGCTTGCCTCTGTTGCGTGGAAAGCGCCTGGTCGACGGTTGGGGGTCGATGCCGAAGGGCTTGCCAGGGCCGCTCGTTCTTCCGATTTCGGTGAATTCTCGTCTGCCGTTTTCCGGGGGGCTTGTGGGCGCGCGGCGGCGTTTCGTTGGTCGAGCGATGAGGCTCGTCAGGCGAAAAACGCCGAATACGGCTTCACATCATCAACAAATCCCCTACAATAATGCAGTTGCGACTTTTCCGCCCGAATGCCCGGCGCAAAGGCCGCACGCTTCGTATCCGTCCGGACAAGGAGGAATCAGTGACCACCGCAGTCGCATGGATGGCTCCCGTGTGCGCCTTGATAGGCATCTGCATGGCGGGCTATTTGGGTTCCTGGGTGCTGAGGCAGGACCCAGGCCCTGACAAGATGAACGGCATCTCGCTCAAGATCCAGCAGGGCGCCAAGGCGTTCCTCATGAGCGAGTACAAGCTGCTCGTCATCTTCATGATCGTCGTGGCCGTCGTCATGGCCGTGTTCCTGTCGCCGATCACGGCGCTCGCGTTCGTCACGGGCGGCGTCATGTCTGCCGCCGCAGGCTACGTGGGCATGCACGTGGCCACGCGCGCGAACACCCGCACGGCGCACGCCGCCGAGGAGTCGGTCGCGAAGGCGCTCAACATCAGCTTCAAATCGGGCCTCACGATGGGCCTGTGCGTGGCGTCGTTCGCCCTCATGGGCCTGTCGCTGTGGCTCATCGCCATGGTGTTCGGCATGGCGGCGGGCGTGGACATCAACGCCGAGCTGGCCGGCCTCATGCACACGAACATCGGCATGGTGGAGGGCTTCGCCACCGGCGCGTCGGCTGTTGCGCTGTTCGCGCGTGTGGGCGGCGGCATCTACACGAAGGCCGCCGACGTGGGCGCCGACCTCGTGGGCAAGGTGGAAGCGGGCATTCCCGAGGACGATCCGCGCAACCCGGCCACCATCGCCGACAACGTGGGCGACAACGTGGGCGACGTCGCGGGCATGGGCGCCGACCTGTTCGAGAGCTACACGGGCGCGATCCTCGCCCCCACCATCCTGGCGGCCACCTTCGGCGCGCTGGGCGGCTACTTCGCCACGGGCGACCTCGTGTGGGCGCTCGTGACCCCGGTCATCATCGCCGGCTGCGGCATCATCACGTCCATCATCGGTCTGTTCGCCGTGCGCACGAAGGAAGGTGCCGCGCTGCACAAGGCCCTCAACCGCGGCACGTACCTCGCTGCGGGCATCGAGATCGTCGTGATCTTCTGCCTGTTCGCCCTCTGGAACTCCCAGAGCGCCGAGGCCCAGCCCCTGTGGCTGTTCGGCTCGGTGCTGTGCGGCTTGGTGGCGGGGCTCGCCATCGGTAAGATCACCGAGTACTTCTGCTCCGACAAGTACAAGCCGGTGCACAAGATCGCCGACGCCGCCGACACGGGCGCGGCCACGGTCATCATCGAGGGCCTGGGCACGGGAATGCTCTCCACTATCGCGCCCATCGTGCTCGTTGCGCTCGCCATCATCGGCGCGTACACGTTTGGGAACATGGCGTTCCCGAACGCCACGGCTGAAGGCGGCATCGCCGTCGGCCTGTTCGGCGTGGGCTTGGCCGCCACGGGCATGCTGTCCAACACCGCCATCACCATCGGCGTGGACGCCTACGGGCCCGTGGCCGACAACGCAGGCGGCATCGCCGAGATGGCGGGGTTGCCCGAGGAGGTGCGCGACCGCACCGACGCCCTCGACGCCGTGGGCAACACGACGGCGGCCATCGCGAAGGGCTTCGCCATCGCCTCCGCGGGCCTGTCGGCCATCTCTCTGTTCGTGTCCTATCAGGCCACGATGCACCATGCCATTCCCGATTTCGCGCTCACGTTGACTGATCCCGTCATCGTGGCCGGCGTTTTCATCGGAGCCATGATGCCGTTCATGTTCGCGGCCCTCACCATGGGCGCCGTGTCGCGCGCGGCGCATGCGATGGTGGAGGAGGTGCGTCGCCAGTTCCGTGAGATCAAGGGCATCATGGAGTACGAGGCCGAGCCCGAGTACGACAAGTGCGTGGCCATCTCCACCTCCTCGGCCCTGCGCGAGATGATGCTGCCGGGGTGCTTGGCCATCATCGTGCCGGTTGCCATCGGCTGCTTCAACCCGGCCATGCTCGGCGGCTTTCTGGCCGGCGCCGTGTCCACCGGCATGCTCATGGCCATCTTCATGTCCAACGCCGGCGGCGCGTGGGACAACGCGAAGAAGTACATCGAGCAGGGGTATCACGGCGGCAAGGGCTCCGACGCCCACAAGGCCGCGGTCGTGGGCGACACCGTGGGCGATCCGTTCAAGGACACGTCCGGTCCGTCCATGAACATCCTCATCAACCTCATGACCATCGTGTCGCTGACGTTCGCGCCGCTGTTCATCGTGGTGCAAGGGCTGTTCTAGGCCGAATGCCGACAACGTGTGCTTGAGGCGCGCGAACGGCTTCGAGGCCCCCGGCGCTACGGCTGCGCCGGGGGCCTCGTGCGTTTTCGGCGCTTTTTGCCGGCACGAAGCGGAAATCGGCGTTGTGCTACACTGGGTCTCGCGGATTCGGTGGATCGGTGAAAGAGAGGCGCGCGATGGCGAGCAGGAAACCTTCGGCGAACGCGAAGCGGACCGCGGCGTTCAAGGCGGGCCTTGGGAGCATGGATGATGTCTTCGAGCGCGAACGCGCTCGCAAAGAGCGCAGCGCCGAGGAGCGCGAGGAGGCGCTCGTGCGGAAGGCGTGCCTGTCGAAGAACCGCTACGGCAGCCGGGACGACGCTGAGGAGGCCGCCCGCGCTTGCGCGGCGCACGGCGCGCCGAGGCTGCACTGCTACCGCTGCCCGCATTGCGGCGGCTGGCACCTCACCTCCAAGCCCGAGCGCTGAGCAGCCGCATGTTCGCATGTGCCGAGCGGCTGCGGGCGGCCTCCTCCGCATCGGCGGCGCGGTTGGCGCGGGCGCACGCGTGGCGTGGCCAAAGCGGCCGGGAGAGGCGTGCTCGGAGATGGTGGTGCGCTTGCACATGTGCTTGCGATGTTCGGCATTCCCGACACTCCGCATGCTCGCGTAACGGTAATGAATTTGCAAAAGTTTTTCGATATTTTACCGTTGACGGTGCTATATGGCGTGTTTCGGCTTCTCAGACTGCCCTCAAGCTTGACTGGAACCTGCGAACGGTAAAATATCGCCCCAAACTTCTTCAAGTTTTACCGTTAGTTGCAAATAAACGACGACAAGAACCTTTTACGGTAAAATATCATAAAAAATTTTCCGATTCATTACCGTTAGAGGAAAGCGAGCCGTGCGAAGGCTGTGCAAGGAAGCGGAAGGGGCGTGGAAGACGAAAGGGCGCGGCCACAATGCGACCGCGCCCTTGTTTGCGCTTGAAACCTCTGATAGAGAAGTCTTCTTACACGATGCCTTGGGCCAGCATGGCGTCGGCGAGCTTCTTGAAGCCGGCGATGTTGGCGCCCATCACGTAGTTGCCCTCATGGCCGAACTCGCGGGCGGCGTCATCGGCCGCGTGGTAGATGCTCTTCATGATGCCCTGCAGCTTCGCGTCCACTTCTTCGAACGTCCACGACAGGCGCTCGGAGTTCTGCGACATCTCCAAGCCCGAGGTGGCCACGCCGCCGGCGTTGGCGGCCTTGCCGGGGCAGAACACCACGCCGTTCTCCATGAGGTAGTCGGTGGCGTCCATCGTGGTGGGCATGTTCGCGCCCTCGGCCACGATCTTCACGCCGTTGGCCACGAGCTGTTTCGCGTCGTCGATCAAAAGCTCGTTCTGCGTGGCGCACGGCAGCGCGATATCCACCGGCACGCTCCACACGCCGCGACCCTCGTGGTACTCCACGCCCTCGCGGCGCTTGGCGTACTCGCTGATGCGGCCGCGCTCGACTTCCTTGATCTGCTTGACCAGGGCCACGTCGATGCCCGCCGGGTCGTGGATCCAGCCGGTGGAGTCGGAGAGCGTGACCACTGTGGCGCCCAGCTGCTGGGCCTTCTCGGTGGCGTAGATGGCCACGTTGCCCGAGCCGGACACGGCCACGGTCTTGCCCTCGAAGGAGTCGCCATGGCAATTCAGATGCTCCTGCACGAAGTACACGAGGCCGTAGCCCGTGGCTTCGGTGCGGGCGAGCGAGCCGCCGTAGGACAGGCCCTTGCCCGTGAGCACGCCCACCCATTCGTTGCGGATGCGCTTGTACTGGCCGAACATGTAGCCGATCTCGCGCGCGCCCGTGCCGATGTCGCCGGCGGGCACGTCGGTGTCGGCGCCGATGTGGCGGCACAGCTCCGTCATGAAGGACTGGCAGAAGCGCATGACCTCGCCGTCGGACTTGCCCTTCGGATCGAAGTCGCTGCCGCCCTTGCCGCCGCCCATCGGCAGCGTGGTCAGGCTGTTCTTGAAGATCTGCTCGAAGCCGAGGAACTTGATGATGCCGAGGTTCACCGAAGGATGCAGGCGCAGGCCGCCCTTGTAGGGGCCGAGCGCGCTGTTGAACTCCACGCGGAACCCGCGGTTCACCTGCACGGTGCCGTCGTCGGCCACCCACGGCACGCGGAACATGACGACGCGCTCCGGCTCGACGATGCGCTCCAGAAGCCCTGCCTTCTCATAGGCCGGGTTCGACTCGATGACCGGCTCCAAGGACTTCAGCACCTCGGTGACGGCTTGGATGAACTCGGGCTCGTTGGGGTTTTTGGCCTTCACGCGCTCGATGACGCTGTCGACGTAGCTCATCTTCGTTGAACCTCCATTCATGCGTGTGCGCTTACCGTTCTCATTATAGGGAGCGAGGCCGTTCGTGCGCGCCGATTTAAACGTTTTGAAACAAAAGGCCCGCCCCGTCTGCGTCGGTTGCGGCGCGGAACCGCCCGTCGTCGCTTTCGGGGTGGAGCGGGTCCGTGCGCGCTGCGCACGGCATGCGCGTGCGCCCTGGCGTCGGCGCGAACGGTCGCAACGCGTCCAGCTCGGCGTGCGCCTTCCGTTGCGGCGGGCGCCGCGTCGGATGCGGCCCGCGCCGTTCCGAAGGCGCGCCGAGCGCAGGCTTTGCGCGTTGGAGCCATGATAGCGCGTTCGAAGTTTTCGTCTGTACCGAAAGCGGGTCGGTTGCGCGTTTCGCGATGGGGTAGAATCGTTTCGACGCGAAGGAGGAGCGAGCATGAACGAGATCAAGTGCCCCCAGTGCGGGACGGTGTTTCAGGTTGACGAGACGGGTTATGCGAAGATCGTGAGCCAGATACGCGACAGCGAGTTCGCCCGGGAGCTTGAGCAGCGCGAACAGAGCCTGGTCGAGCAGCGGGAGCAGGCGGTGCGTTTGGCGGTGGCGCAGGAGCGCAGCCGCGCCCAGGAAAGCGCAGCCTCGAGCGCGGCGCGCATCGCCGAACTGGAGGCGCTGCTCGAGTCGGCCAAGCGCGAGGGGGTCGCCGGCATCGAGGCCCTCAAGCGCGATCAGGAGGCGCGCGAGCGCGCCGCCCGAGCCGAGCACGCTCGCGTCCTGGCCGACGCCGCGGCCGAACGCGACGCGCGCATCGCCGAGCTGGAGGCGCGCTTGAAGGCCTCAGAGCACGAGCGCGAGAACGAGGCGCGCCTTGCGCAGGCCGAGCGCGGACGGGCGCTCGCCGAGGCCGCTGCGTCCAAAGACGCGCGCATCGCCGAGCTGGAGCAGCAGGCGGCCGCGCAGACGAGCGCCTTCGAGGCTGAGAAGCAGCTGGCGGTGGCCGAGGCGCGCACGGCGCTCGAACGCGAGCGCGACGCCCTGGCGGCCCAGGTGGATCTCGTGCGCGCCGAAGGGGAGCGCGCGGCGGGCGCCCTGCGCGAGGAGATGGCGACCAAGCTCCGAGCCAAAGACGAGCTCATATCCTACAAAGACGAGGAGATCGCGCGCTACAAGGACATGAAGGCGCGCCTGTCCACGAAGATGGTGGGCGAGTCGCTTGAGCAGCACTGCGAGGCCGAGTTCAACAAGCTGCGTGCCACGGCGTTTCCGCGCGCGTACTTCGAGAAGGACAACGACGTGGTGGACGGCACGAAGGGCGACTACGTGTTCCGCGAGTGCGACGAGGACGGCACCGAGGTGGTGTCCATCATGTTCGAGATGAAGAACGAGAACGACGAGACGGCCACGAAGCACCGAAACGAGGACTTTCTCAAGAAGCTCGACGCCGACCGGCGCAAGAAGGGCTGCGAGTACGCCGTGCTCGTCACGCTCCTGGAGCCCGAGAGCGAGTTGTACAACGAGGGCATCGTGGACATGGGCTACCGTTACGAGAAGATGTACGTGGTGCGGCCGCAGTTCTTCATCCCCATCATCTCGATCCTGCGCAACGCGGCGCTGTCGGCCATGACGTACAAGGCAGAACTTGCCCGCGCCCGCAGCCAAAACGTCGACGTCACGCGCTTCGAGGAGCAGATGGAGGACTTCAAGGCGAAGTTCGGCCGCAACTACGAGCTGGCCAGCCGCAGGTTCCAGCAGGCCATCGACGAGATCGACAAGACCATTGACCATTTGCAGAAGACCAAAGACGCGCTTTTGGGCAGCGAGCGCAACCTGCGCCTGGCCAACGACAAGGCCCAGGACCTCACCATCAAGCGGCTGACGCGGAACAACCCCACCATGAAGGCCGCCTTCGCGGCTCTGCAGGAGGGCGACGACCAGGGGTGATCGGGTTCGATGCGATGATGGCTTGGGGCTTTCATGGAGGGGCCGGGTTCGCGCGCGACGAGGTGGAGGGGGCGACATCCGAATCGCGTGCCGATCGGAGCGCTCAAAGCGCTTCGTATGCGGCGTCTTGCCGGGGCCTGCCTTGATGTTGGGGCGCGCCGGGGAGGCGCGCGGCGATGCGGTTTGTTGAATGCGTTCGCTGCGCGAGGAGAGAAGCTATCCGAAGGAGGGGATTCGTCATCCCCCTTGATCCCCAAGTGGCTTGTGGGTCTACAATCCTTGAGCCAAGGTGGCGAGCGCAGTGTTTCGCCACATGGAAACGCGATTAAGGAGGAGATCGACATGGGACAGGGCATCACCTCGCGAAGGGGATTCTTGAAGGCGAGCGCCGTGGCAGGCTTGGGCGTTGTTGGACTGGGCGCTCTCGGGGGGTGCGCTCCCCAACAGGCGGGAGACGCGACTGGAGCGGGCGTGTCGGCTTCGGACGTTTCATGGGATGGCGCCTTCGATGTCGTGGTCGTTGGATTTGGCGCGGCTGGCGCGGCATCGGCCATCTCTGCCGCCGAGGCGGGCGCGCGAGTTCTGATTGTGGACAAGGCTCCCGAGGGCCACGAAGGCGGCAACAGCCGCTATTGCGCGCAGCTTTTCGTGTCGATCACGGACAAGGCGGAGGGCCTCAAGCATTATCAGGCGTTGCGTGGCAACCGCACGACTCCTGACGACGTTCTTGAGGCGTATGTGGACGGCATGGTCGCCATCAAAGACACGCTTGTCGGCTGGGGTGCCGACGCTTCCAAAATGCTCGATATGACCGATATGAAAATATCGAATCTGACGGTTGAGTATCCCGAGCTTCCCGGGTCGGCGGCGATCCGCACCAACCTCATCGACGGCGTGCTTATGCGGGCGGGTCTGTGGCGTTTTCTGAAAAAGGGCGTGGTGGCACGCAAGGACATGATCGACTGCTGGTACGAATCTCCCGCTCAGGCGCTCATTCGCGATGCCCAGACCGGCGTCGTGGCGGGCGTGCAAATCCAGCATGAGGGGAAAAGCGTGAACATCGCTGCGAAAAACGGCGTGGTCATGGCCCTGGGTGGATTTGAAAACGGCCCCGAATACACCGAGGCTTACCTGGGGTATCCCGTGATCAATCCCATAGGCACCTTGTACAACGAAGGCGACGGAATCGCCATGACCCAGGCTATCGGCGCTAAACTGTGGCATATGGCCTCTTGGGAGAGCAACGGCATCGGGCTGTCTTGCCAAGCCGATCGGGTGCGCAATCTGGGAACCATCGACTTTTTCCGCACAGGCTCGGTGGTGCTGGTGGGCGGCGATGCGAAACGCTATGTGGCCGAGGATAAGGAGCAGCGTCACGGGCATTTGAACATTGGCGGCACTTGGATGATTCCCGCCCGTCCCGACCGCAACATTTTCATATTCGATGCCGCTCACGTGCAGGCTGTGGAAAAGCCTTACGGCAATTGGAGCAGCGATCTGTCCAAGGAGATCGAGTCGGGCAAGGTGGTGCAGGCGGCGACGCTCGACGAGCTGGCCAGCAAGCTTTCCCTTGATGCGGCGGCGCTCGTCTCCACCATCGAGCTGTTCAATGCGAGTGCCGCATCGGGTATCGATGCGTTCGGACGCGAAGCGGTGAACATGACGGCATTCGGCGACGGCCCCTTCTATGGCTTCGAGGTGCAGGTTTCCGTGCTCAACACGCAAGGGGGTCCCGAACGGACGGCGAAAGCCGAGATCGTTGATACGGAGGGCGAGCCTATCCCGCATCTGTACTCGGCGGGCGAATTCGGCGGCGTGAGCGCCAACATGTACCAGGGAGGCGGCAACATCGCGGAGTGCGTGGTGTTCGGCAAGATCGCCGGAGAGAACGCGGCTGCATCCAAAGACGATGCGCTGGAAGTCGATGCCGACGGCCTCGCCTTCGTTCCTGGGTGCGGAGAAACCTCCGTGTACGATCAGACGCCCGATGCCTCTGGCCTTTCCGATGGACAGGCGCTTGGCGTCGGAGAAGGTCTGGGAGGTCCGATCTGGGTGAAAGTGTCGAGCGACAACGGCAAGATCACCCAGGTTGAGATAATGCATTCAATGGAGACGGAGGGTGTTGGCACGGTTGCCATATCCGACATGCCCGCGCTGATCATGGCGGCAGGGTCTTCCGAGGGGGTCGATACCATCTCCGGTGCGACCTTCACGAGCGAGGCAATCCTGGCCGCTGTCGCCGATGCCCAAGCGAAGCTCTCCTGAACCCTGCTTGGGTGCGAGGAGCACAAACCGTTCGCTTGGGATGGCGGCTCGAATCTCGGTAGCTGAGCGGTTGCCTCGATTCTCTGTCTGGGAAGGCGGTTTCTCCTCCTTGCTGTTTTGGGTGTGATCGCCCACAATGGCTTCATGCCGATCTGGCGCCTTGGCTGCGGAATGGACCGATCCGCAGTCAAGGCGTCTTGCGTCGAAAAGAGGGAGAGGGGTATGGATGAGGATTCTGCCCAGGGGTATACAACCCAGGAGCTTGCGAACTATCTCGGCATGTCTTCGCAGGGGCTTCACTGGTACGAGGAAAAAGGCCTGGTGAACCCTCTTCGCAGAAACGGGCGGCGAATTTACTCTGTTGACGATCTCTGCCTGTTGTCTCGTGCGCGGTTTTACCGTCAGGCGGGTTTTCCGCTTGACGAAGCGAAGGAGCTGCTTTCGCTCGATGTCGTTGAAGCTGGCAGGCAACTCGATGAGAAAGTTGACAAGATGCGGCAGGCGCTTGAGGTGGAACGCGCTCGGGTCGATATCTTTGCAAGCAGGGCCGAGCTTGCGCGGAACTTCAAAAGCCGTGTTGGAAAGTTCGAAAGATCGACGCTCGATCCCTTCTACTATCCTTGGGCGCTGTCTTTTGACGCCTCGAGGGAAAGTCCGCTCAAACAATATGTCGCAAGGAGCTGGGCGCAGGACATACCCTTCGCCCAGTACTTAAGCGTCATGATCGGATCTGGCGAAGGGGGTGTCGATCGCAGCTACGCAGGCTTCGCGCTGCCCGTACGCTACACTCCTTTCGTTTCTGACGAGGTGAGGGCCGACATAGCGCAAGCCCGTATGCCGGTCTATTCAATTGGCCCGGCATGGTACGGGCTTGTTGAAGCTTCGAGCTTCGATAGCGAGGGATTGTTCTTTCGTTTGGCGGCTCAGCTTGGGTTGCGGGGCGAGACGATCGCGCTGCTGCGTCGCCCCGTCTCCTGCCGACTCGCGAAGGGTCGGGTTTCGGTTTTTTGGGAGGCGTGGCTTGCCGAAGGGGACATCGGTCTGTAGGGCGATTGCCGTCGAAGGCCCCATCGCTTATCTTCCCTCACGGCGTCGTGCTCGTTGCGAGCCGAAGGCTTCCGGCTTGCGCCCTGGCGTTTGGGCGTCGTTCGGGTATACTCTCTCCCGGCGAAACGACGGAAGAGAGAAAGGGCGCGGCGTGGAGGTGCTGGCGACGATGGCGGCGGGCGTGCTTGTGGGGGCGACCGTGTTCCCCGAGCGGCTGAAAGGGCTGGTCGAGAAGCTTACGCTTGTGGCCACGGCCCTGCTCATCTTCGCGATGGGCGCGACGCTCGGCGGGCGCGAGGGGTTCGTCGAGGAGCTTGCCGTCGTGGGCTGGGCGAGCGCGCTGTTTTGCGTCGTGCCCGCGGCGCTGTCGACGGCGGCGGTGTACGTGCTCACGAACGCCCTGATGGGCGACGTCGCGCGCCGTCCGGCCGGGCCTCGCATGGAGGCTGCGCGCAAGGACGCGCCGTCGAGCGCCGGCGAAGCCCTCATGATCGGCATGGCGGTGGGGGCGCTTTCGCTCGGCGTCGCGTACGGCCTCGCGGGCGTCTCGATCGCGCCCGTCGATCTTGTGGCAAGCGGCTCCGACGCCGTCCTCTACGCGCTCATGTTCCTCGTCGGCATCAGCGTGGGGGGCAGCCGCGGGCTTGTCGGGAAGCTCCGGCAGTACCATGTGCGCGTGCTCGTCATCCCCGCCGGCATCGTGGCCGGGTCGGTGGTGGGCGGGCTTCTGTGTGCGCCGCTTGCGGGGCTTTCGCTTCCCGAAGGGGCTGCCGTGGCATCGGGGCTGGGCTGGTACAGCCTCGCCGGGGTCATGATGACCGGCATCGCGGGCGCGCAGGTGGGCAGCATCACGTTTCTGGCGAACCTGCTGCGCGAGATGCTGTCGTTTTTCTGCATCCCGTGGATCGCGCGGCACCTCAACTACCCCTCGTGCATCGCGCCCGCCGGCGCCACGAGCGAGGACACGACGCTGCCGATGATGATCCGCTGCACGAACGGCGAGACGGTGGTGCTCTCGGTGCTCAACGGCGTGATCTGCTCGGCGCTCGTCCCCGTGCTGATAGAAGGGTTCCACCAGCTCATGTGAGATCCGCTCCGAGGCCGCCCGCGCCCTGGCCGACGCCTTCGCGCCAAGCGCTGCCCGCGTGCGGCGCAGACGGCGCGCGTCGGGCCTTGTGGGCGTCGCTTTTCGGCGCGATGGCGCGATGGCGCGCGGCGGGCCGCCGCGCAGCGTTTCCGTTGAGCGGCCTCAGCGCGTCTCTGCGCGGTACTCGCTGGGGAGAAGCCCCGTCTCGCGCCGGAACAGCTCGCTGAAGCGGCTCGCGCACGCGTAGCCCACGGCGCGGGCCACCTGCTCGATGGACAGGTCGGGCTGGCGCAGCAGGGCTTCGGCGAGGGCGACGCGCCGCCCTTGCACGTAGCGCGTGAGCGTCGAGCCGGTGACGGCTTTGAAGCACTGCTTGAACTTCGTGGGGCTCATGCACGCGGCGCGTGCGAGGTCGTCGACCGTGAGGGTGCGTGCGCAGTGGTCGTCGATGTAGAGCGCGACCTCGCGGATGCGCTCGCGGTCCTCGGGCGCGACGGCGCGCCCCGGCGCGGCTGCGCGCGCCTTCGTGCGCTCGACGATCAGCCCCATGGCCTCGAACACCTTGCCCTCGTAGTACAGCTGGCTGCGGCGCTCGTCGCCCGACCGGGGCCACAGCCCTGCGAGCAGCGCGCGCAGCTCGGGCGACCCGTCGCCGTCGTTGAGCGAGGCGAAGGCGTCGCGCACGCGCTCGAACTGCCCGTCGTACTCGCTTTCGAGCCAAGCGCGCGACATCTCGGGACGCACCTCGACGGACACCGACCTGACGGGCACGCCGCCGTGCACAAGGCCCCGCCAGCCCCCGTCGCCGCTGTAGAACCCCCAGATGCTTCGCGCCCGCAGGCGCCGGTACGGCGTGAACTCCTCGCCCGATATGGACTCGTGCCAGGCCACGCTCAAGTACTCGGGCAGCTCGAACTCCATGACGGTGTCGCGTTGCGGCGTGAAGTCGTGGATGGCGATCTGCCAGCGGTCCGTGGGCGCCAGCACGTGGAAGCTGCCCGTCGCCTCCCCGTCGCCGCGATACGAGCGCCACAGAGGGCAGAACCCTGCGGGCGGCGCGCACTCCTCGAACCCGATCCGCGCGAGCGAGGGCGCGTGGATGACGTCGTGCGAAGGCGGGCGGTTGCTCATGCTTTCTCCCTTCGATGCGGTGTCGGGTGCCGCGAGGGGCGGCGGTCTGGCCGGCGTGCGGCCGAGGCTCGGACGGTCGGGCGCGTCGCGCGCGTGCGGCTCGCGGCGATCGGCGCGATGCGGGCTTGGGCGACGACGCGCCTTCCGACGTCCGGATCCCGCGGCGGTCGGGCGCGGCGGCTGCGCCGCGCGGGGCGTCCGGACGCCTTCGCCGACGGCCGGACGGGCCTTTGCGACGATCGGACGCGACGATGCGGCGATCGGACGCGCGGAAGCGGCGCTCGCCCTGCGTCCTCCTCCCTCTGCGTATCATACCCTTTTGTTAGCTGAGGTTATCTCTCGTTCACGAAAAGCCGAAGAAAGAAGAAGGAGGAAGTTTCGCCATGCGCTCGGCCATGCAATCCGACAAGAAGGGGCTCACCGCCCGCGATCTGGTGACGTGCGGCGTGTTCATCGCGCTGTACTTCGTGTTCATGATGGTGGGCAGCATGCTGTTCGCCCCGAATCCCGTGCTCACCTTCCTCATGCCGGCGGGCGCGGCGCTGCTCACCGGGCCGGTGTACCTGCTGCTCGTCGCGAAGGTGCCCAAGCACGGCCCCATCGTCATCCTCGGCGTGGTGGAGGGCCTTATCATGTTCGTGACGGGCATGTACTGGCTGTGGTCGGTGGCGCTCGTCGTGCTCGGCGTGGCGGCCGACCTCGTGGCCGGCGCGGGCGCGTTTCGCAACAAGGCCCTCAACCTCGCGAGCTTCCTCGTGTTCTCGCTCAACCCCATGGGTTCCTACCTCATGCTGTGGATCGATCCGTCGGGCTACGCGTCGTATCTGACCGGCAAGGGGACCGAGCAGTCCTACATGGACACGATGCTGGCCACCGGCGCCGATTGGGTGCTTCCGGCCATGGTCGCGCTCACGCTCGCGTGCGCCCTCGCAAGCGGGCTCGTGGGACGCAGGCTTTTGAAGAAGCAGTTCGAGAAGGCGGGCGTCACCGCATGAGCGGTCGTGCCGCAGAGGCGGGCCGCGCTGCGGACGAGGCGCGGCGCGGCTCGGAAGGGCGCGTTGCGCGCGAGGCGTTGCGCGAGGATGGCCGCCTTTCCCGAAAGCCGCCTCGCGACTCCGCCTCGGCCGCGTTGCGCGCGGGCGGCTCCCGCCGCCCCTTTCGGGCCGACCCGCGGGCCGGGCTCGCCTTGCTGCTTCTGTGGGCGCTCGCGGTGTTCTTCTCCCCGGGGCTGTGGTTCGAGGCGCTCATGATGCTGCTCGTCGTCGCCTTCGGCGTCGCGGCGGGGAGGGCGCGCCTTGCGCTCGGCATGCTCGCGCTGTACGCGGTGGCGATGGCGTGCATGCTCGCGGTGTCCCAGCTGGACGCCGGCATGCTCAAAACCATGCTGTCGTCGTTCTTCCTGCTCTTGCGCAAGGTGTTTCCCTGCGGGCTTCTGGCGGCGGTCGTCGTGTCCACCACGCACGTCAACGAGTTCATGAGCGCCCTGTCGCGCATGCGCGTGCCGCGCCAGGTGACCATCCCCTTGGCCGTGATGCTGCGCTATGTGCCCGCCATCCGCGAGGACTGGCGCTTCATCAAAGACGCCATGCGCATGCGCGGCGTGAGTCCGAGCCTGGCCGGGTTCTTGCGCCGTCCGGGCATGACGGTGGAGTGCCTGTACGTGCCGCTCATGATGGGCGCGTCGAACGTGGCCGACGAGCTGTCGATGGCAAGCGTCGCCCGCGGCATCGAGAACCCGGCTCCGCGCACGTGCTTCACGCATATCGAGTTTCGGGTCGCCGACGGCGTGCTCGTGGCCGCGGGCGTGCTCGTTTTGGCGGCGGCGATCGCGTGCGGCGCGCTCGGCGCGGGGAGGTGAGGCCGCATGATCGAGCTGTGCGACGCGAGCTTCTCCTACCGTGGGGGCGCCGGGGCCGGCCCTGCGCCCGAAGGCGTGCGGAACGTGAGCCTGAGCGTCGAGGCGGGCCGGTGCGTGCTCGTATGCGGTCCGTCCGGATGCGGCAAGACCACGGTGACGCGGCTGGCGAACGGGCTTGCGCCCGCGTTCTTCCCCGGCGACCTGTCGGGACGCGTGCTCGTGGACGGGCGGGACGCGTCGGGCCTCGAGAGCTGGGAGATGGCCGCCCGCGTGGGCAGCGTGTTCCAGAACCCGCGCACCCAGTTCTTCAACGTGGACTCCACGGGAGAGGTGGCCTTCGCGCTCGAGAGCTTGGCGTGGCCCGAGGAGCGCGTGCGCGCGCGGGTGCGCGAGACGATCGCCGAGCTGGGGCTCGAGGCGCTGGCCGACCGCAGCATCTTCGAGCTGTCGGGCGGGGAGAAGCAGCGCGTCGCCTACGCGGGCGCGTGGGCGGCCCGTCCGGCGAACCTCGTGCTGGACGAGCCGACGAGCAACCTCGACGAGGCGTCCATCGAGGCGCTGGCCGGATACGTGCTCGAGGCGAAGAGGAGGGGGACGGCGGTGCTCGTCGCCGAGCATCGGCTGTGGTGGCTGTCGGAGGCGGTGGACGAGGTCGTGGTCATGGGGGAGGGCCGCATCGTTCGACGCTTCGGCAAAGACGCGTTCTGGGCGCTTCCCGCCGAAGAGCTGGCCGCCCTCGGCCTGCGCACGCGCGACCTGTCCGACGTGCGCGCCGCCCCTCGCCGGCCCGGCGCAAGGCGGCGCGCCGCGGCGGGAGGGCGCCCCGTGCTCGCGCTGTCGGGCGTCAAGGCCGCCTACGGCAGGCGGGAAGCGCTCGGGGGCGCCGACGTCCGGCTTTTCGCCGGGGAGGTGGTCGCCCTCGTGGGCGCGAACGGCGCGGGGAAGTCGACGCTGTGCCGTGCGGCGGTGGGGCTGCATCGCGAATCGGCGGGCGCGGCGGCGCTCGACGGCGCGCCCGCCGGGCCGAAGGAGCGTTTGCGGGCGGCCTCGATGGTGTTCCAAGACGTGAACTACCAGCTGTTCGCCGACAGCGTGGAGGCCGAGGTGTCGTTCGGGCTGGGAAAGCGCGAGCGGCCGCCGGCGAAGCGCGTGGGGGAGATCCTCGAGGGCTTGGGCCTCGCCGGGCTTGAGGAGCGCCATCCGGCCACGTTGTCGGGCGGGCAGAAGCAGCGTCTGGCCGTGGCGGCGTGCGTTGCGAGCGGGAAGCGGCTGCTCGTGTTCGACGAGCCGACGAGCGGGCTCGACCTGGGCGGCATGAGGGCCGTCGCCGATCTGGTGCGCCGGCTGGCCGACGAGGGCCGCGCGGTTCTGGTGGTGACGCACGATCTGGAGTTCGTCGCGCGCGCCTGCGACCGCGCGCTGCTCGTGGAGAAGGGCCGCGTCGCGCGCGAGGCCGTCGTGGAGGGCGACCTCGCGGGCGTGCGCGCGCTGCTCGCCGAGGCGCGCTGAGCGCGGAGGGTGCCGTCGCCGAGGCGGGGGCGGCGCGCTCGAGGAGGGGCGAAGCGCCCCTTCTCCGTTCAGGGCCCGCCGTTGCGAGCGGGTCGGCCGTTGCCGGCGCGCGTCCGAGACGGGCTTGTCGTTTTCGCCAATCCGATCGGACGCGATTCGACGTGGTTCGGACATGGCGTCCCGTTCGCATCTATTCGCATTCCATAGGGGGATATGCTCGCTTTCGCGAAAGAGCATCGGGAAAGGAGGCTCCTTTTGGGAAGTCCGATTGAATCAAAGAAGAGCGCGTCGTCCGCGCCGCCGTCCGGCTCGGGCGCGCCCGCGGGCAAGCGCCCCGGTCCGTTCTCGCTCGTGCTCTCGTGGGCCGGAGCGAACAAGCGCTACCTGTTCGCGTCGGTGGCATGCGCCTCCATCGCAGGGCTGATGACCATGGTGGGGTACCTGGGCGTGTTCAACATCATGCGCGCGGCCTACGAGGGCACGTGCACCTCCTCGACCCTGCGCGACAACGCCCTGCTCACCGCCGTGGGCTGCGTGCTCCAATACGCGTGCTTCGCCGCTTCGAGCGTGCTGTCCCACAAAGGCGCGTACAAGACGCTCTTCGACGTGCGCTGCCGCGTGATGGACCATTTGGCCCACGCCCCGCTCGGCGCGCTCGACGAGCGGGGCGTGGGCCGGATCAAAACCGTGCTCGTGGAGGACGTCGAGCGGTTGGAGCTGTTCTTGGCGCACAGCATCCCCGAGGCGTTCATGTATCTGACCGGCCCCGTCGCGGCCTTCGCCTTCCTGTGCTCGGTGAACGCGCCGCTCGCGCTGGCGACGCTTGTCCCCTTCGCCTGCGCCCTGGTCATCCTGGGCGTCATCTTCTCGCGCATGAGCAAGGTCATGGAGCGCGCCACCGCGGCGCTCGCGCGCATGAACGCCGTCATGGTGGAGTACGTGGGAGGCATGCGCACCGTCAAGGCCCTCGACATGGGCACGGCCTCGTTCGCGCGGTTCCGCAGGGCCATCGACGAGGAGCACGGGCTGTGGTGCGAGATCGCGCGCAAGACCGGGCCGGGCTACGCGGCCTACCTCGTGGTGATCGAATGCGGCCTGCTCATCATGGTGCCCCTGGGCGGCTGGATGTTCGCCACGGGCGCCGTTGCCGGCTCCACCTACCTCCTGTTCGCGTTCGTGGGCTCGCTCTACCTCACCGAGATACGCCTGCTCCAGGAGATCGGCACGAAACTCGCCCAGGTGGGAAGCGGGGCCCGACGCGTGCAGGAGCTTTTGGACGTGCCCGCGTTCGGCGGCGGGCGGCCCTTTCCCGACCGCGCGGACATCGAGCTTTCCGGCGTGGGCTTCTCCTACGACGGCTCGGTCGAGGTGCTGAGCGGCATCGACCTCTCGGTGCGCGAGGGGAGCGCTTGGCCGTCGTCGGGCCGAGCGGCGCCGGGAAGTCGACGATGGTCGAGCTTGTCAGCCGATTCTACGACGCGACGGCCGGCACGGTGAGGATAGGCGGCGTGGACGTGCGCGACATCGACTACGACGACCTTTTGCGCAACGTGGCCGTGGTGTTCCAGAAAACATTTCTGGCCAGCGGCAGCATCCTCGAGAACATCCGCATGGGGTCGGACGCTTCGCTCGAGGAGGTGCGCGAGGCCGCCCGCCTTGCCCGCATCGACGACTTCGTCATGGGCCTTCCTCAGGGCTACGACACGGAGATGGGGTCGCTCGGCAACCGGGTGTCCGGCGGCCAGCGCCAACGCATCGCCATCGCCCGCGCCATCTTGAAAGACGCGCCCATCCTCATCCTCGACGAGGCCACGAGCGCGGCCGATCCCGAGAACCAGCTGGAGATCGACGCCGCCATCGCCAACCTCTCGGCGGGCAAGACCGTCATCGTCGTGGCCCATCGGCTGGGCGTCGTGCGGACGTGCGACCGGGTGGCCGTCGTCGAGGCCGGCCGGCTCAGCTGCGTCGGCGAGCACGAAGAGATGCTCAGGCGATGCCCCTACTACGCTCGGGCCTGGGCCGACTACGACCGCGCGCGCAGCCTTGAGATCGGCTTCGGCGCTTCGGCTTCCGCTTCCGCGCCTGCGGCGGGCACCCCCGCATCCGGCGCCTCTGCCCCCGATCCTCTTGCGCCGCCCGATCCTTCGGCGCCCTCCTTCGTCGCGCCTGCGGCGGGCGCACGCGCGGCATCTGCCGAGCCGCTTGCTGGAAAGGAGGCCCGCCATGCCTGATGCGGCCGAGAACGTGTTCGCGAAGAATAGCAAGATCCACGCGTCGGTGGCCTGCACCGTGATCGAAGGGTTGCTGGACGGCTGCAACTTCGTCCTCGTCTACCTGGTGATCGAAGAGGTGTTCGCCGGCGACTTCGACCTGGGGTCGGTGCTCCTCGTCTCCGGCGCGCTGGCCGCCGTCTTCGCAGTGCGCCTGGCCGTCTACGGCTGGGGCTACGTGCAAGGGCAGGTGGGCGGGGCCGAGGTCAGCCGCAACGTCCGCGTCTTTCTGGGCGACAAGATCAAGCGCATACCGCTTTCGCGCTTCACGGAGCGCACGAGCGGCGACTACCTGAACGCGCTCACGTCCAATGTGAGCGACTACGAGCAGGTGCTCACGCACAAGACGGGCAGCCTCGTGAAGAACGTCACGCTCGGCGTCATGCTCACGTGCTTCGTGACCTGGCTTCACGCTCCGGCCGGCATCATCGTGGCGCTCATGTTCGCCCTGCTCGTTCCGGGTCTGTGGTGGTCGTGGCGGCAGGTGCGCACCTTCGGCGCGCGCAAAAGCGCCATCCAGGCGTCGAACACGAGCAAGGTGGTCGAGCACGTCTCGGGCATGCAGACGCTGCGCGCCTACGGCGTCGGCGGCGTTGACAACGAGGCGGTCGTGGCCAGCATGCGCGCCTACTCCGACGTCTCGTACCGCTACGAGGCGGCCGTCACGCCTCCCGGCGCGGTGGTGTTCGCGCTCGTCGGGCTCGGGCTGCCCGCCCTCATGCTGGTGTGCGGCGACGCGTGGCTTGCAGGCGAGCTGGACGTCGCGTCCTTCCTGCTCATCATCATGCTGCCTCTGTTCGTCGTGAAGCTGACCACCGGGATATTCGTCGACCTCACCGCCTACAAGAACCTCATGATAGCCAAACGGCGCATCCAGGCCGTGGTCGAGGAGCCTGAGGAGCAAGGCCGCCTCGAGCCGCTGCCCGCCTGCGGCACGGCCGTCTCGCTCGAGGGGGTCTTTTTCGCCTACGAGCCGGACGCGCCCGTGTTCGAGGGCCTCGACCTTGTGTGCGAGCAGGGCAAGCTCACCGCGCTCGTGGGCGATTCGGGATGCGGCAAGTCCACAGCGCTCTCCCTGGTGGCGCAGTACTACCGGCCGGATCGCGGGAGGGTGCGCATCGGGGGCGTCGACACGGCGGGCTTCGCGCCCGAGAGCGTGCTTGCGGGCATGTCCATCGTCGACCAGGAGGTGTTCCTGTTCGACGACACGGTGAGGGCCAACATCCGCTACGCCCGCCCCGATGCGAGCGACGAGGAGGTGGAGGAGGCCTGCCGGCTCGCGAACGCCGACGGGTTCGTCCGCGCGCTTCCCCAAGGCTACGAGACGCGCATCGGGGAAGGGGGCGGCAGGCTTTCGGGCGGGGAGCGCCAGCGCCTGTCCATAGCGAGGGCGATTTTGCGCGAGGCGCCCATCGTGCTTTTGGACGAGGCCACGGCGTCGCTCGACATCGAGAACGAGCTTGCCGTGAAGGAGGCCGTCGCGAATTTGCTCTCGCATCGCAAGACGGTGGTCATGGTGGCCCACACGCTTCCCATCGTGCGCGGGGCGGACGCCATCGCCGTGATCGGCGACGGCCGCGTGCTCGAGCAGGGCACCCACGACGAGCTTTTGGCGAGGGGCGGCAAGTACGCCCGCATGTGGGCGGCCGACCGCGAGCTCGCGTAGCCGCGGCGTCCGCGAAGCGCCGCCCCGCAGGAGCGCGCGCCGACGTCTCCGACGAAGGCGCGCGATGCCGGGAGCCCTCCGCTTCCGCTTCGCTGCCTTACCGCCCCCGCTTTGCAGCGCCTTCTGCTCGAGCCGCGGCCATCCGGCGCCCGCTTTCTCCGCGTGCGTTTCATGTGGAACATCTGTTTGCCTTGCATGCCGCGGCGCGGGGAGCTTCGCGGGTTTGCTATACTGGCGACATCGTCTTTTCGGAAAGGGGCGGGCATGACCGCGGACAACCCATCGGATTTCTCGTACGAGTCCGTGCGCGAGACGGCCGACCCTGTCCTGCGTCGGGGCTACTGGGACGTCGCGACGGGACTGCAGCAGGTTGACGGGCTGGCTCCGTCGGACTACCTCTTTTCCCTTGCCCGCGAGCATGCATCCGGCGTTCGCGGCATCGAGGAGACGGGCCGGATTCTGCGCGCCTACTATCGCGAGCGTCCGCATCGAGGCTTTAGCTCCCAGGCCGCGACCGCCGCAGGCGGGGATGATTGCCGCGAGGCCGACTTGGTGAGCCAGCGCATCGTGGAAGCGCTCTCGCGCGGAGCCTTCTCTTTTATGCCGTCGATGCTCTCCGTCATTCACGAGGCGCTGTTTCGCGACCTTGACCCCCAGGTGTACGAGCCGGGAAGGTACAAAACCGTCGCGCTGCAGAAAAGCGAGCTTGTCCTCAACGGCGACAGCGTGGTGTACGCCGACCCCTCCCTTGTGGAGCGGTCGCTCGCGTTTCTGTTCGATGAGGAGTTCGGCTACGTGTACGGCGCCGATCTTGACGAGGAGGGCATCGCCCACCTTGCCCGGTTCGTCGCGCGGTTGTGGCAAGTGCACCCGTTCGTGGAGGGCAACACGCGCACGATGGCCGTGTTCACGGTCCTCTACCTGCGCTACCTGGGGTTTGATACGGACGACGAGCCGTTTGCGCGCCATGCGCGCTATTTTCGGGATGCGCTCGTGCGTGCGAACTACCGAAACGCCAAGGCGAAGGTGATGCCCGATGCGTCGTATCTGCTCCGCTTCTTTGAGAACCTGCTTTCGGGCGAGCATCACGAGCTGCGCTCGCGCGACCTCATGGTGAGCGAGCTTTACGCCGACCCCTCGCTTTTGCGCAACGTCGATCCTTCCCGCGCGATCTCGAAGCCGTGAGGGCGGTTGCCGACGCGCCGCTTTTCGAGAGGGGCGCAGCATGCTCGCGCGAGGCGCGCATCTGACTCCGCGATCTCCGTCGGAGGCCGCCCGCTTTCGCCGCACGCGTTTCATGTGGAACATCTGTTTGCCTTGCGTGCCGCGGCGCGGGGAGCTTCGCGGGTTTGCTATACTGGCGGCATGGACGAGCAATGCAGACAACCTGGCGAGGTTCCTTTTTCCGATGGCGACGGGGGCGGCTTCGCGCGCTTGGAAGGCGACGGCCCCGGCGCCCTCGCACGCCTCGAGCGCGAGGGCCGCCGCCGTCCGGCGCTCGAGGACGCCGTGCGCGCCTTCGATCCGGACGCCGTGCCCGCCGCCGAGCGCCAAGCCAAGCTCGATCGCATCAAGCGCGAGCTCGAAAGCGTGCCCGCGCTGCCGGGCGTGTATCTGTGGAAGGACGCGCAGGGCCAGGTCATTTACGTGGGCAAGGCGAAGCAGTTGCGCGCCCGCATGCGCCAGTACGTGAACTACCAGGACGAACGCGCGAAGATCCCCCTGCTCGTCGACCAGATCGACAGCTTCGACTACATCGTGGTGGAGAACGAGCACGAATCGCTCGTGTTGGAGAAGAACCTCATCAACCAGCATACGCCGTTCTTCAACGCCGACTTCAAAGACGACAAGTCCTACCCCTTCATCGCGCTCACGAAGGGCGACGTGTTCCCCGCCATCAAGTACACGCGGGAGAAGCACCGGCCCGACACGCGCTACTTCGGCCCCTACACCGACAGCCGCGCTGCCCGCGAGATGGTGGACATCGCCCGAAAGGTGGTGCCGCTGTGCGCTTCGTCGTGCGCCGACTGGCGGCAGCTGAAGCGCCGTCTCGAGAAGGACCCGCTCTCCCTGCTCGCGCACGACGCGCGCCCGTGCTTCGATGCGCACGTGGGCCTCGGCCCGGGCGCGTGTTGCGGACGGATAACGCCCGAGGAGTATCAAGCCAGCGTCAAGCGTATCGAGCGCTTCCTGTCGGGACAGCATCGCGAGTTCGTCGACGAGTTGACTGCCGAGATGCAGGAGGCGGCCGCCGAGCTCGACTTCGAGCGCGCCGCCCGCATCAAGGCGCGCATCGACACGATCAACGGCCTCGCCGACAGGCAGCATGCCGTGTCCGCGCGCAACCTCGACGCTGACGTGGTGGGGCTCTTCCGCGAGGAGACGGTGGCGGGCGTGCACGTGTTCATGGTGCGCGAGGGCCGCATCATCAACTCGAACGAGTTCGTGCTCGACCGCGGCAGGGACGTTCCCGACGACGATCTTCTGCACATGTTCCTCTTGCGCTACTACGACGCGACCACCTCCATCCCGCACGAGGTCATCTTGCGCGAGGCACCGGAGGACAAGGAGGCCATGGAGGCATGGCTCACAAGCAAGCTGGCCAGCCCGCACGGCGCGAAGGTGCGCCTCACCGCGCCGCGCAAGGGCGAGAAGGCCGAGCTCGTGGCTATGGCCGAGACGAACGCGAAGCACACGCTCATGCGTTACAAAGTGCGCACGAACTACGACGACAAGCGCATCAACGACGCGCTTCTGCAGCTGGAGAGCGCCCTTGCCCTCGACGCGCCGCCGATGCGCATCGAGTGCTTCGACATCTCCACCATCCACGGCTCCTACACGGTGGCCT
>ERZ826396.1438-NODE-1438-length-26065-cov-5.129796_pt1 | contig 26065 bp, 23 predicted proteins | sample MGYA00519926_ERZ826396 | MGnify/ENA primary metagenome ERZ826396 (study PRJEB31778, sample SAMEA3449230) | human gut metagenome | biome: human gut; feature: human-associated habitat; material: faeces | place: United Kingdom | collected 2010/2012 ... | reverse complement strand
GCCCATGCTCGGGGAACCAGGTGTCACAAACGAGTGCGACGGAACAGCATATGCGGAGGGCCGAGCTGCAACATCTGTTCGTTACGGCTTCTCTTCTTGCAAAAATCCTTGTTTACCGTCTGGCAAGAATCACAGAGGTCGTACTCCAGCTCTTTAACGCCCGAACTTCCCCAAAACCGGCTTGTTTCAATACCTCCATCTCATGCTCCGCCGTTAAAGGGGTATCATAATGGTAAAACGCATCATCGGAAATTCCCTGTTCCCGTTTCAGTCTTTCCAGCGTTTCAAAATACTCCCTTTCAAGCGCATCTGATTCGGCAAAATAATCGGTCAGTACAAAATACCCCTCCGGCTTCAGGGCCTGATGCAGCCTCCTGTAGAGCCCCAGCTTACGCTCGCCTGGGAAATGATGCAGAGATTCCACGGAAACAGCCGCATCATAGCGCTCATACCCCAGTTCCGCATCAAAATAGGAAGCGCATATCAGCTGCATCTGCCTGTTCGGAAACTTGCCGGCAAGGCGTTCAAGCATATCCTCAGACAGATCAATCCCTGTAATATGTGCACCCGGATTCAATCCAAAATATTCTTCCAGTTCCAGCCCTGTACCGCATCCCAGATCCAGGACTTCCGCCCCGCTTTCCATCGGCAGAAGTCCGGCGGTGTAGCGATAGAATTCGTCCGCGCCTTCAATCGCCGTTCGCATATGTTCATCATATTCCGAAAGCCTGTCCCGAAAGAAGGCCTCCATTCTTTCCAGCATTGGTCTCTCCCCTTTCCTTATCCGCTCCATCAATCATACTGTCAGAAACGTCCCATCCAATCAAACAAACTCAGTTGTTCTGCCTGCGGTTCTTCCTTCACTTCCGCCTCTTCCCAACTGATTTCCTCCTGCGGAAGCTCCTGAAGGAAGATAGAACGCTCGCCGGACCAGGTCAGGATCAGTTCTTCCCTGGCTCTCGTCATTCCTACATAGCACAGCCGTCTTTCCTCCTGTATGTCCGCAGCCGTGCTTCCAAACTGCAGCGGCAGCCTTCCCTTCTTCAGCCCGCAGAGGAATACCACAGGAAACTCCAGCCCCTTGGAGGCATGAAGGGTCATCAATGTCACCGCATCCGTAAGGAATTTTCTCGTTCCGCATCTTCTGATATCCCCATCTTCTCCCAGAGAGAGATTTTCCAGAAATTCATCCATGGACGCATATAATACGGACATATCCGTCAGCTTCTTCATGGCTTCTTCTGACTGGAAGGCAAGTTCCTGCCCCCATTCCTCCAACAGCCGGACCGGTTTCGTCCGCTTTCCTTTTTTACGGTATTTTGCGGTCAAACGTTCCAGTCTCTCCCTGCCGGTTTCGGCATCCTGGCCGTCTTTCAGCATGGGAAGCAGGAGCCTTTCACAAATCTTCCCGGCCGCCTCATCCTCCGGATGAAGCGCCTGTTGGAAAAAGTAAAGGGTAGCGCGCACTTCCTTCTCCATCAGATAATCTTCCCTTCCCGCCACCACATAGGGAATGCCTTCCTGGCGCAGGCACTTTTCCAGCAGGGCAGCCTGGCTGTTTGTGCGGTAGAGGACGGCGATATCCGAAAAGCTGCGCGCACTGTCCCTCTCCCCAGGCTCATTTTCCTCTGTATCCAGCATATCAATGCCGCCGATCTGACGGTTGATCTGTTTTGCGACAAAAATAGCCTCCTGCCGTTCATCCAAACAGGCCACCGCGCGAACCCGCGGGCCTGCTGGCCGCATCGCCTTCATCCGGCGTTCCCCCTCCTGTGCCGGCCGGTCTGCGGCTTCTGTATCCGGGTTATGGGAGATCACATGCAGCGCTGCAGACAGGATCTGCGGAGTGGAGCGATAATTTTCCTCCAGACGGATAAGCTGAAGTTCTCCATAGTCTGCCTTTAATTTATCAAAGCAGTGCGCATCCGAACCCCGGAATCCGTAAATCGCCTGATCCGGATCCCCGATCACGAATAATTCTTTTCCATTCCGGTTCCACAGACGAATCAAGCGGTACTGCAGCGGATTGATATCCTGAAATTCATCGATGAGAAGATAGGAAAACGGGCCGCTGCCAGCGCACTCCGCCTCTTCCGGAACCGCCTCTTTCACAGAGGCATCTTCTTCCAGAATGTTTAACGTCTCCAGCAGCAGATCATCATAGTCCATGGCCTCCTGTTCGCCCAGCCTCTTTTGATACCAGGCAAAGGCTTCCCCTGCAGCATCATCCGGTTCTTCCAGCGCATTTTTCACCTTGGAAAGTTCCCGCAGGAACCGAACCGGGCTCCATTTCAATCCAAACTTCTCTGCGGCCTCCTGCGCCAATTCCTGCTGCAATCCTTCATCCGCGATCAAAAACTGTCTTCCCCTGTCTTTGAGGAATCTGCTGCAGACCGCATGAAAAGTCCCTACCTGCACCTTTCCCAGCGCGTTCCTATGCCTTCCCTCTTCCGCCTGAAGACGGCTGCGAAGTTCTTCCGCCGCTTTGTTGGTAAAGGTCACAGCGGTGATTTGGGACGGTTCGATCCCGCGCGTTCCGGTCAGGTACAACAGCCGCGCAATCAGCGTCCTCGTTTTTCCGGAACCCGGGCCGGCGATCACTGCGACGGCACGCCCGCAGGCCTCTATGGCCTCACGCTGTCCGGCATTTTCCTTCTCCTGCGCTTCCCGCGCCGTGCTGTCTACGCCGCCTGTTCCGTCACCTGGATCCATGCTGCCGCTTTCTCTTCCCTTCCCGGCATCCTCCTCGTCAGGCTGTTTTGCCCTTCCTTGTCCGTCAGTGACCGTCTTCTCAGCGGAAGCTCTCTCCTTCTCCTTCCGCTTTTTCTCCGCCTCTTCCTGTGCTTTCCTCTCTTCCGGGGTAAAAAACAACGGCTGCCCTTCCTTAAGATCCATCCCTATATTCAGGGACAGCTGTCCCTCCAGGCCACTGATCTCTTCCTCCGTCAGAAGTTGGATCTTCCCATATTCCCCATCATAGCCGGGTATCCGTTCCACCTTGCCTTCCCGCAGCCTGCGGATTCCTTCCGCCACCCGAAAACCGGCAGCGTGCCGGATCTCTTCAATCGGGATCTGCCTTAGAATTACAAATTCCGGGCCGAGGGCCGCGAGCATATGTTCATATCGTTCCTGCACTTTTTTGCTGGAAGCGGACGCGCCGATGGACGCCCCGATCACCTCAGGAAGAGGCACAAGATTTTCAAAGGGCCTGGCACCAGCAGGTACATATCCTTCCGGGCGGTCTGCAAGCTGTTCCACCCGGTTCAGCACGCCAATCGTAATCTTCTTTCCGCAGATGGGACAGCGATTGCCCAGGCGCGCAGTTTCCTGCGGGCTGATGCATAAACCGCATTTTCTATGTCCGTCAAAATGATATTTCCCTTCTTCCGGATAGAATTCCAGCGTGCCCTCCAGCCCTTTTCCTTCATTCACCGCCCGCGTCAGTCCCTCATAGGAAAGCTCAATTCCAAGAAGATTCGCCTCTCTTCCCAATTTAGCCGGCGAATGGGCATCTGAATTGGAGATCAACTGATAGGAATCCAATGCGCCGACCCGCCAGTTCATCGGAGGATCGGAAGAAAGCCCTGTTTCCACAGCATGGATATATGGGGTCAAGTCCTCAAAGCAGTCCTCCATGCTGTCAAATCCGGAAAAGGCGCCGAACAGGGAGAAATGCGGTGTCCAGATATGCGCAGGCACATACACCGCCTTCGGGCAGGTATCCAGCATGATTTCCAGCAGATCCCTGCAGTCCAGTCCCAGAATCGGCCTTCCGTCAGAATGAATATTGCCGATCAATTCCAGCCGCCTGGAAAGCTGTTCCGCTTCCTCCAGCCCGGGAAGCAGAAGAAGGCTGTGCACCTTTCTTACCCGATCCATCTTCTTATAAATGGAACTGATCTCCCCTGTCACCACAAACCTGGGCTTTCCCTCCGGCACGCCCTCCTGACGGATGCGGTATGCATCCTTCAGGACGTACAGCCCTTCTTCTGCGGGTTCCAGCTTCTCCAAAAGTTCCTGCCGCCACGCCGGATGGGTGAAGTCTCCCGTCCCTATGAGATCAATCCCCTTTTTGCGCGCCCAAAGATCCAGATGCTCCACATCACAGTCCTTGCTGGTTGCGCGGGAATATCTGGAGTGGATATGCAGATCCGCTATGTACGTTTTATGTATTGCATTCATTTTTTGCTCCCATCTGCGCGCTTCCCCGCTCCCGCAAAATTACGGGGAGAGATGCGCTGTTTGTAACAGTTTGGGCCCGTCCGAACTGTTACCGCCGTTTCTGCTGTCTCAGCCATCCTTCCATCGGGCCAGGCCTGCAGCATATCCATGTTTTTTCTCCCTTGCCGGATGCGGCAGGGCTGCACCTAAGAGCCTGCCAGCCCTTATAAATCGGCATTTTCTGCCTCCGCCCTCTTCATTCCATCCTCTCCGTCCCTCCCCGTCCCTCTCAACAGTTCTGTCAGGATCACAACGGCCAGCGGCCCTTTAATCAGGCCGGACAGGCCAAACAGCTTCACTCCCGCATAGACGGACAGGAGCATGACGACCGGATAGATCCCCGTGCGTTTCCCCATCAGCTTCGGTTCCAAAAATTCCCGCACCCCCACACAGGCCACATAGAGAAGGACACACCAGGCCGCCTTCCAGAAACGTCCGTTTATAAGCTGCCAGAAGGCGGCGGGAAGCAGCACGATCCCGGTTCCGATAAACGGAAGGGCATCCAGCGCTCCTGCCAGAATTCCCAGGGCAATGCCGCCTCCCACCTTTCCCAGCCACAGGCCCACGCAGCAGACCGCCATGATGGAAAGCAGGATCATGCCCTGCGCCTTCAGATAGACCGCTATCAGATGGATGAGCCGCTCCATCACCTGCAGGAGTTTTCTTACGGAAAAGGCCCCGCTTTCCGTCTTCTCCATCTGCCCCATCATGCTGTCATAATCTTTGCACAACAGGATGGATGCGATAAAACCGACTCCGAGAAACGCAGCTGCTGATAGGAGTTTCTTCCCATACCACCAGGATTCCTTCACCAGCTTCGGCACAAACTCCACCCGCAGTTCTTCTATCAGGACCTCCACCCGTTCCAGCACGATCTGCTCCACCCTGCCCGCATTTACGCCAAAGTGTTCCTGCACAAACATGCAGCAGTCCCCAAAGAAAATCTGAATCTGTCCGCCCACCAGACTGCAGATTCCATCCCAGTTCTCAGATATCCGCCCCGCCCAGGCTGCGCCATATTGCAGCACGCCCCAGATAAGCGTCAGCACCAGGACGGCGGAAAGCACCAGAATTCCGGCCAGAAGCACTTCTTTGCGAATGCGCGTTCTGGCATGCACCCGTGTCAGCCAGGGATTGAGCAGATATACGATGCCAAAGGCGAGCAGGAACGGAGCGGCCAAGGGGAACAGATACTGAAAGCCAAGATAGACCCCCACCGCTGCCGCACCGAACCGCAAGAGCTTTTTATAGCCCTCTTTCCGCCCCTGTTCCATTCCATCCCAATCCATACGCTCACCCATTTCCCGCAAAAATTCGTTATCGCCGTCAGGATTAGTATGGCGGTTTGGAAATAAACTAAACTGGTACTTTTTGTAACAATCAGGCCGGCGGAACCGCAGTCCCTTCTTCGATTATCGTATTTCTTTCCGTTTTCTCCTGTACCCCGTCCCTCACAATTCTCTCCGCCAGCGCCAGGATGAGGAAAAGAAATGGCGTGCAGCAGACTTGCTGATAACAGAAGAAGTTATGCGCAGCATATGCGCAGACCGTGAGCATCCCCATCAGGGCAAGGGGATATTGGGCACCCTTCCTGGAAAATCTGACCGCCGCAGCGATCAGCATGGCCACAAAAGCGAGCATCCCGGCAAGGCCGATGCAAATCAGCAGATTCAGATATTCGTTATGCGCATTGGTGAGCACATTCGGTTTCCAGTAATCATTCAGGCGGGAAGCGAATTCCGGAATGCCGTAGCTGTATGGCATAAAGCAATCCGGCCCTACACCGAACAGCTTTTTTCGTGCAGGCATACTCGCAAAAATCTCCGCAGAGGTTTTCCAGGTAAATCCCCTGTTGCTGCCCCAGTTATCGTTAAACAGCAAATATTGGTTATCGCTGGAAATGCCGAACCAGCGCTCCAGCAACCCCGATGTATTCAGAGCAATAAATGCCACACAGCCAGCCACAGCAAGCAGCGCCAGGGCTGCGGCCGCTGCGCGCAGACGGCGTCCAATTCTTAACTTCTCCCAAGCCTTTTCAAGCCCTTCTTCTCCCTTCTTCTCTTCCATCTTAAGCAGCAAGATATAAATGGAAGCGCCAAGCAGCAGAATGAACCAGCTTATGCTTCCCTGGGAAAAAGCGGTGGAAAGTCTGCCCAGAGACATGGCGCGCTGCGCAAATATCTGCTGCGCGATTCCCATCGCTTTAAAAGAGGCTCCGCACAGGATCAGAATTTCCAGAAACCGTTCCAGCCGCTTCGGCCTGGACGCTGAGAACAGAAACAGCCCCAAAAACAACAGGGCCATGGCCGCGAATGCGCTGTCGCTGTTCTGCGTCACAATCGTCATGAAGCCTAACGCGCAATATATCCCCGTCCAGAAGCGCACACGCCTTTTTTCAGAGCAGAAAAAAAGGCACAGTCCGATCGGAAACACGGTACACACATAGCTGGAATACCAGGTTGCCTGCCCGATCGTGGAAAGAAAGAGCAGCTGATACGTCTCATCCAGGCCTTCGTAGAAGCCAAACGGATCGATCCCGAATCGATGCAGCACTCCCAACAGAAACGCGGCCCCTGAACCAGCCATCGCGCCAATCAGAATGGCGTGGAAACTTCTGGTATATGAGCCGTTTCGGCGAAATACGAGAAATCGGGAAAGAAGAAAATAGGCCGCAATCATGAAAACTTGGGTTTTCAGCCCCATGTTCCATCCGCTCACCCCGTCCCATGCTTCCTGCTTATAATCACTGAGCGCATAGGAAATCAGATTACAGACCAAATATGCCATCACGCACAGATCCAGGCCGGAAATCCTTTCCTTCCAACTGGAGAGCCACAACATGCCCTGTCCCTTCATCCAAACTGCCTTGCCCGCCAGATAGATGGCCGCCAGCACACATCCGGGAACCAAAAGCAATCTGGATACGCCTGAAAAAAAGGAGAACTTATAGGCCCCTATATCCTGATATCTGTCAATCACATAAACAGGAAACACGGTCAGCATCAGAAAAGCCCAGCAGAAAGCCAGAAATTCGATGCAGTCCCTGATATTCCCAAGGAACCATTCCAGTCCCCGTGTTTTGCTTCCGGATTCTTCTTCCTCATCGGGCTCTTCTTCAGGTTCCTCATCCACTCCCCAGAGATCCATTTTTTCAAGCCCTTCCTTCTCCGGAGTCCGTTTCCCCTCTTCTGTATCCGGCGTCATCCAAGCTTCCATGGCATTTCCTCCGTCCGAAATTCCAGCCGCTCTCCTGTAATCGGATGGGTAAAACACAGCCTGCAGGCACACAGGCAGACCGACCGGATGCCAAGGCTCTCTCCATATTCCCGGCTTTCTGCGCTGCCATACCGCGCATCTCCCAACAAGGGCATGCCCGCATGGGACAGTTGCACGCGAATCTGATGATGCCGCCCTGTCAGAAGGTGGACAGATACCAGGGCGTGCCGCTGCTCTTTGCCCTTTTTAAGCATCTCCACTTCCAAACGAGCCCGTTTTGCCCCTTTTGTATCCGGCGTGACCACCCTGGAATGGTTCTGTTTCCCGTCTCTTTGCAGATAATCCGTCAGTTCCAGGCGGGCTCCCTCCTGCATACATTCTGCCCCATCCTGAAGGTATACCAACGCCCGGTATTCCTTTTCCATGGCATCGGCTTCCCCTTCCCGTGCCGCCTGACGGCTCAGCCCTGCAGCTGCCGCAGGCGTCTTGGCAAACACAAGAAGGCCGGAAACCGGCTGATCCAGCCGGTGTACCAGTCCCAGATATGACGAATTTTGAGAGGCAGAAGCCAGATAATTCTTAAGTTCGCTTACCATATCCATTTCCCCGATGCGTCCGCTTTGGACTGCCAGTCCTGGGGGCTTAAAACAGACAAGTATGTGTTTATCTTCCGCCAGTATTTTCGTTCTCATCTTTGCTCCCATCTGCGCACTTTCGCGCGTACAAAGTCAGGAAGAATGGAAAGCGCTTTTCATTCGCTCTTCTCTGCCTTTCTTTAATGCAAAATCACATCCTGTTCCTCTCCTTCAGGCGCCGGAAGGAGTGGATTGCGCGGTGAAGTCTTCAGAATCGCTTCCAGTAATTGCGCATCATGATTTTCCCTGACATCACACACCTGATCCAGGATCATGGTCATCTCCTTTCCCGGGCGGCATGCAGGCCAATCCGGAAGCCTGTCTGTTCCCGGCGTTCCATACCTCGCAAAATGTGCCCAGGCGCCGCAGATTTGTTCCTGCAGTTTTTCCGATACGCCGGGGATACAGCATACAGGTACTCTGTCGATATTATGAAAGACAAAAGGAATCTCCGCACAATGCCATGCCGGATTCAGCCCATCAAAGGGCAGATCCAGGGAAAACAGATAGCTGTACACAGGCGCCGACGCCTCCTGCGCCATTTTCTCTATGAAATCCTTTGTGGGGATGCGGATGAACGGATCCAACGCAGGTAGCCAGCTGAGAGGCTTACCCGGATAGGCTTTATTAAGCAGTTCCTTCAGACGAAATGCATGCGCTCCATACTTCTTTTCCAGCATGCGCATCATCCCCTCTTCCGACCGATCGCCTTCCTCTGTACCGATACGCCCTGAGGTGAACTCCGCAAGCACGCTTCCGATCAGAACCGGTATCGTCTTTGCATGCTCAGAAAATCCCACTTTTCTCGGATCTCCCAGATACCATCCGTTCGCAACCGGTGTTCCGCCCACATACAAACCCTGTGCTTTCAGCCGCGGGGCCACCTGGTTATAGGCCTGTGCCAGGCGGGAATAGGGAACCTTCTCCAGGGCTTCCACATCTTCTTCTTTTAACCCCAGTTCAGAAAGCAGGGCCGACACGACTGGCCTGGCATCCTGCTTCTCTTCCATAAAGTCATCGATCACGCCGCTCTGTATGATTCCTTTATGGAACAAGCCGTCTGCGGCAGGCGTATTCATCAGGGTCCAGACCTTCATCCCGCCTCCGGACTGGCCGAACAGCGTCACATTTCCAGGATCCCCGCCGAACGCCTTGATATTTTTCTGAATCCAGCGTAAAGCCATCACGATATCCGCATTTCCGGCATTCCCGGAATTGGCATATTTTTCTCCATAGGCGGACAGGTCAAAATATCCCAGAATATTCAGCCTGTGATTCAGCGACACCACCACAACGTCTTCTGCCTGTGCGAGATGATCTCCTTCATAGGCGATCTGCTCGATGGAGGAACCTGCAGCAAATCCACCGCCATGGAGCCATACCATAACCGGCTTGGCAGCATCCGCATCAAGGCTCGTCGTCCAGATATTCAAATATTGGCAGTTCTCATCCATGGGCCAGTACCGATGCGGAGCGCGCACATCTTCAAACGGTTCATCCTGATTCAGCAAGGGGCATACATAGCCGTATGCCAGCGCATCCTTCACCCCTTCCCAGGGTTCGGTCTCCTTAGGCATCTGAAAACGCTGTGCGTCGGCATATTTGATTCCCTGAAACGCATAGACTCCTTCATATAAATATCCCCGGATTTTTCCCTGCGCGGTGACAGCGACCGTCTCTTCATTGGAACAATTGAATTTTCCCAAACCATTTCCTCCTTTCCATGCTTCAGCTTCAGCATTCTTTCTATAAATGTTTCCCCATTTCAGCACTTCTTTGCTTCATCATTCGGTTCAGCCGTTCTGATGCTGCAAGCATCAGACAGGTCAGCAGCAGTAAGTATATCGGAAACAGCCCCATGCCAACCACAGAAGCGAGGGCTCCGAACAGCGGCGGCATAAGGGTATTTCCCGTATAGGCACAGGCCATCTGGATCCCTATGATCGCCTGAGAATTCTCCTCCCCGAAGTGAAAAGGCGTGGCATGAATGATAGAAGGATAGATCGGCGCGCAGCCCAGTCCAATCAGGATCAATCCTGCCAAGGCCAGTCCATCCGCCTGCACCGGAATCAAAACTAGGAGGATCCCCGCCAAAATGACGGCAGTTCCAAGCCGAATCATTCTCTTATCCCCCAAGCGGTCTGCCACAAATCCACACAGAAAACGGCCGGCCGTGATGCCAATGCAGAACATGGAAGCGAATCTAGCCGCCACAGAAGGCTCGATCCCGCGATGCTGTGCCAGATAACTGCTGGCCCACAGCATGGCCGTCTGTTCCAACGCGCAATATCCAAAAAAGGCTGCCAAAACATACGGCACACCTTTTATCCGAAACACCTGTACAAGCCCCAGCTCTCTCCCTTCTTTTCCACCATCTGCCCCATTTCCTCCTCTTTTTTTCCACAAAGGCAGACTCACAAAAAGGATCAGGCTCAGGACAATCTGTATAATAGATACCAGACGGTATCCATGGTTCCAGCCATATCCTCCAGTCAGGCTGTAACTCATGATATAAGGGCTGATCGTGGCTCCCACGCCCCAGAAGCAATGCAGCCAGCTCATATGACGGGAACTGTAATGAAGCGCCACATAATTGTTCAGCGCAGCATCCACCGCACCCGCCCCAAGCCCATAGGGAACTGCCCACAAACACAGCATCCAGAAAGCATTGGAGACAGAGAAACCAAACAAAGCGGCCGCTGTCATCAACACGCTGGCCGCCGTCACCACGCCCGCCCCCAGCTTTCTTGTCAGTTTGTCAGAAAGAAGGCTGGAGACGATCGTCCCTATGGAAATAATCATTGTAACAAGGCCGGCATAGGAAACGGGAACCCCCAGTTCTCCATGCATGACCGGCCAGGCAGAACCCAGCAGAGAGTCCGGAAGCCCCAGGCTGATGAATGCGGCATAGATGATCGCAAGCAATAATGTATACATATGCAGTGTCCCTCTTTTTGTAAACGTATATCTGGAAATCCCTATGGGAATCCGCAAATAGCGTATCACATATAGAGACAAAAGAAAAGCCCGCTCCGGCACAAACAATTTGGGAATACACTATACCTTAAACCGGTACCCTACGCCCCACAATCGCAAACGATTTGGGAATCTACTATACCTTAAACCGATACCCTACTCCCCAAATCGTTTCGATATATTGGGGGTTGGCGGTGTCTGCTTCAATTTTTTCGCGGATCTTTTTGATATGCACGGTTACCGTAGCGATGTCTCCGATGGAATCCATATCCCAGATCTCCCGGAACAGTTCTTCCTTGGTAAATACATGGTTGGGATTCTCTGCGAGGAAGGTCAGCAGATCGAATTCTTTCGTTGTGAACGCTTTCTCCACGCCGTCTATATAAACGCGGCGGGCCGTTTTATCGATTCGGATCCCGCGGATTTCCACAATATCGTTCGTCTTCTGGGAAGAGCTGACCAGGCGGGTATATCTGGCCAGGTGCGCCTTTACCCTGGCTACCAGTTCGCTCGGGCTGAACGGCTTTGTCATGTAGTCGTCCGCTCCCAGTCCGAGCCCTCTGATCTTATCAATATCATCCTTCTTAGCTGAAACCATCAAAATGGGGATATCCTTTTCATCCCGGATGCGGCGGCAGATCTCGAAGCCGTCCATGCCTGGCAGCATCAGATCCAGGATTATCAGGTCGTACTCTGTGTTCAGAGCCGCTTCCAGCCCCTTATCTCCTTCATTTTCAATTTCCACCTGGAAACCGGATAACTCCAGATAATCCTTCTCCAGGTCTGCAATCGCTTCTTCGTCTTCAATAATCAGAATTTTATTCATTTTCCTCTGCCTCCCTGTATTTTCTTATTACAAAGTGCAAACAGGTCCCTTCTCCTTCTTTGCTGGTCGCCCAGATGTATCCGCCGTGATCCTCTATAATTTTCTTTACAATGGACAGGCCGATGCCGCTGCCTCCCATGGCGGAATTTCTGGATGCGTCTGTGCGGTAGAACCGTTCAAAGATATTTCCCAGATCCTTTGCCGCGATCCCTTTTCCGTTATCCTCAATCTCCACCCGGACGGAATCCACCTCATCCAGGATGCGTATATTGATGATACCCTTGGGCTTGTCGATATACTTAATGCTGTTGCCTATGATATTGTTGATTACCTTCTTTAACTGCTCCGGATCCGCGATAATACGCGTATCAGGATCCACCAGGTTGGAATAGTTCAGTTCAATATTCTTGGACTCCAGATCCAGCCCCACATCCTCCACACAGTCCTGGAAGAATTCCGCCAGGTTGATCCTGTGGAAATTGTAAGGGATCCGATTGCTGTCAATTCCCGAGTAGTAAGTGAGTTCATTAATCAGGCGGTTCATGTCATTGGCCTTGGTATAAATGGTTTTAATATATCGCTCCATCTTCTCCGGCGTATCCGCCACACCGTCCATAATGCCCTCCACATACCCCTTGATCGCAGTGATCGGTGTTTTCAGGTCGTGGGTGATATTGCTGATCAGCTCTCTGTTCTGCTGCTCATTCTGCTTCTTTTCTTCTGTTGATTCCTTCAATCGAAGCCGCATATCTTCATAATTGCGGTACAGTTCTCCGATTTCACTGGTGTCCTCCGATGTGAGCCTGTACTCAAAATTCCCTTCGGCGATGTTCTGCATGGCCACATTCAGCTTATTGATCGGAGCCAGCACTCCCTTGGAAATCCATTGGGTCAGCACCATACTGGTCACCACCAGGATGATCAGAATCGCCAGAAACAGATATCCCAGCAGCGCTTTCGATATCACGCTGTTCACCTTCGTAACAATGAACAGGCTGCCTTCAGCCCCATCCGAGAAGCGGAAATCAATCTGCTTGACCAGTTTCTGCATATCATTATAGTAAAAACCGGAATTCACATCCGTATTTTCAAACCCATAGGCCGGAAGTCTGGAAAACAGCATTCTCGTTGCTGTCTCATTTCCGGTATAATAGACCTCTTCCCCTTTACGCACCACCAAATAGGAGGACAGCTGCATAGCCTCCTCATTCATCTGGCTTAAATATTCCTTATCTTCCAGCTTCTGCGTATCCTCATTTGCCGTCTCCGCAAGCAGCTGGTACAGCCCATCCGTCATATCACTGAAGGATGTCAAGGAATCCGACATAGTGCTGTAATCCGAACGCTCGATCCCGTAACTGACATCGGAATGATGCACCAGCGTAGCTCCAATCGCCAGAAAAGCCACTCCCGACATGAGCAGGGGCAGGAGAATCACGATTAAAAAAGTAATAATCAGTTTTGTCTTAAATTTCATTTATAATCCCCGATTTCCGCCAAATCCTTTCTGTATGCCCCGCATACTTTGCACAGACTTTAACACACATATTGTACCATAAAAGAAAAAACGAAAAATAAAAACAGAAAAATAAATTTCTAAAAAAAATATAAACCCATTGACAACCCATACATCGTTTGCTATAGTAACAGTAACAATTATCATTTTTGTTAGAAAGGAGGGCTTGCATGACGCTGAAATACAGCCGCCAAAGGGAAGCGATCAAAAAATTCCTGATGACGAGAGACGACCATCCGACGGCAGATGTGGTATACAGCAATGTACGAACAGAATTTCCCAATATCAGTCTCGGAACCGTATACCGTAATTTGACCCTGCTTGCCGATCTGGGCGAGATATCCAGGCTTCGGGTCGGGGACGGAGTGGATCATTTCGATGCAGATACCAGCCCCCATTACCATTTTGTATGTGAATCCTGCGGAGGTGTAACAGATCTGAAAACAGAAAGTCTGGATTCGATTGTAGAAATAGCCAGCAGAAATTTTAACGGCAGAATTCAAGGGCATATTACTTATTTCTATGGTCTGTGTCCTCACTGTGTTCATCAGGTAAAAAAGTCTTCGTAACTTTTTATTGTTAGCCGGCAGCCGTTTTAAAAACGGTTGTTCCCTATAAAAAATCTCAAGAAAAGGAGAATAAGAGTATGAAATTCGTATGTCAGGTATGTGGTTATGTTTATGAAGGAGATGCTGCCCCGGAGAAGTGCCCTGTATGTGGTGCTCCCGCTGAGAAGTTCACTGCTCAGGACGGCAAGATGGAATGGGCTGCTGAGCATGTAGTTGGCGTTGCTCAGGGCGCAAGCGAAGATATCATTGAAGATCTGAGAGCAAATTTTGCAGGAGAGTGCTCCGAAGTAGGTATGTATCTTGCAATGGCTAGAGTTGCTCACAGAGAAGGCTATCCTGAAATCGGCCTTTACTGGGAAAAGGCTGCTTATGAAGAAGCAGAGCATGCTGCCAAGTTCGCAGAGCTGCTCGGCGAAGTTGTTACGGATTCCACCAAGAAGAATCTGGAGATGAGAGTAGAAGCTGAAAATGGCGCAACCGCTGGCAAATTCGATCTTGCAAAGCGCGCGAAAGCTGCCAACCTGGATGCAATTCATGATACCGTACATGAAATGGCTCGCGACGAGGCTCGTCACGGAAAAGCTTTCCAGGGACTGCTTGAGAGATATTTCGGCAAATAAATCGAAACCTGTTCAGGCTTCACTCTCTGATTGAGAAAGGAAGGTATAAATTATATGGATTTCTATATTTGCAAGCATTGTGGCAATATCATCATGAAGGTGACCGATCATAAGGTTCCCGTTATGTGCTGCGGCGAAAAGATGGAACTTCTGGAAGCCGGTGTCACCGATGCTGCTGTGGAAAAGCACGTTCCTTCTTATCACGTTGAAAACAATGTGGTAAAGGTTCAGGTCGGCTCCACCGCTCATCCCATGACAGAAGCTCACTGGATCGAATGGATCGCTGTACAGACAAGTCATGGAGCACAGTTCAGATGGCTGACCCCCAGCGACAGTCCTGAAGCTTCCTTTGCACTGGCAGAGGGAGAAGAACTGCAGGCTGTATATGCTTACTGCAATCTGCATGGATTGTGGAAGGCGTAAACGGAAGCATTATTCATGGTGAAACGGTGGGAACACGCAACGTGTTCCCACTTATATAAATCAAGGAAACGCCGCATAGACCTGTACATGGTCTTGCGGCACTATATTTAAGCGGCCGCCCTCCTTTCGGAGAGCGGCCGCTTTCTTAATTTCACTAATACGATGCAATTATACCAGAGAACGGTTCAGATACGCCTCCTGTTCTGCTGTCAGGGTGTCGATCTGTTTTCCCATGAAGCGGAGCTTTCTTGCCGCCACATCCCGGTCGATCTCTTCCGGAACATCGATCAGCATCTCTTTCAGCTCTCCGCCATGCTCCACCAGATACTTGGCGGACAGCGCCTGAATCGCAAAACTCATATCCATGATTTCCGCCGGATGTCCGTCTCCTGCAGCCAGATTCACCAAACGGCCTTCTGCAAGCACGAAGATCCACTGGCCTGTGGGCAGCTTGTATCCCTGAATGTTCCTGCGCATCTCCTTCGTTTCAACCGCCATAGCGCGCAGACCTGCCATGTCGATCTCACAGTCAAAATGTCCCGCATTGCAGAGAATTGCGCCTTCCTTCATCTCCACAAAGTCCTCTGCATCGATCACCTTATCGCAGCCCGTAACCGTCACGAAGAAATCTCCGATCTTGGCCGCTTCCTTCATCGGCATAACCTCAAAGCCGTCCATCACCGCTTCAATGGCCTTGACAGGATCGATCTCCGTCACGATCACTTTTGCCCCAAGTCCCTTCGCTCTCATGGCAACGCCCTTGCCGCACCAACCGTATCCGGCTACAACCACGTTTTTGCCTGCCACGATCAGATTCGTTGTGCGCATAATTCCATCCCATACGGACTGTCCTGTGCCGTACCTGTTATCAAAGAAGTGCTTGCACTGCGCGTTATTTACCCGAATCATGGGGAACTTCAGATCGCCTGCCCGATTCATCGCTTCCAGACGAATGATGCCGGTGGTAGTCTCTTCACAGCCTCCCAGGATCGCCGGGATCAGATCCTGCATCTGCGTGTGAACCATGTGCACCAGATCTCCCCCATCGTCAATAATGATGTTGGGCCCTGCAGAAAGCACTGCGCGGATGTGCGAATTGTACTCCTCTTCTGTAGCTCCGTACCAGGCATGAACTTCCAGGCCTGCTTTCACCAACGCGGCCGCCACATCATCCTGCGTGGACAGCGGATTGGAACCCGTCACATACATTTCCGCCCCGCCGGCAGCCAGCACCTTGCACAGATATGCCGTCTTCGCTTCCAGATGCACGGAAAGCGTGATTTTCTTTCCGGCAAACGGCTTCGTCCGGCTAAATTCTTCTTCCAGCATGCGAAGAAGGTCACAGTTTCTCTTTACCCATTCGATCTTCTGCTCCCCGGATTCCGCCAGGCTTAAATCTCTGATTTCACTGCTCATGTTTTCCTCCATTCTGAAGCGTTTTTGCGCCAAGAAACGCGCCGAATCCCCATCCGGCGCCGCTATCAATATCTGTTCCCATGGTAGCAAAAATGAGCACGGAATGCAAGGGGATGTGTAGGCTGCTATACTTGCAAAGCCATTACGCAGGCCGCCTTTCCCATTCCGGTCTCAACAGCCGGTATTCTACCCTGTCATGCATTCTGCCGTCCATCCAGACCTTCTGCTTCATCTCCGCTTCTTTTATAAGCCCGCATTTCATCATCACCCGTTCAGAACCAACGTTTTCCGGATCGCAGCCTGTGGTCAGCCGGAACACTCCGTTTTCCTCAAATGCGAAACGCAGGATCTCCTGAAACGCCTCCGTCATATACCCTTTTCCCCAAAATTTCCGGTGGCTGAAATAACCGGCATGAACCAGTTTTCCCCATGGCGTCACCTGCAGCACGGTATACCCGATCTCTCCTATCAGCTCTCCCGTGCATTTATCCACCATTTTCAGAAAATATTCCCTTCGTTTCGGATCCCCTGCAGCGCGTACCGCAGTGCGCAGATCCGCCTCTGACTCCTCGCGGTTGTGCGTCATGATATCCGGAAGATAATACATCACCTCCGGATCCGAAATCAAAAGATGATGTGCTTCCAGATCTTCCCATATCAGATCCTGCAGGAGCATTCTCTTTGTTTCCAGGCAAATGCCTCTCTCATAGTTTTTTATTTCTTCCTGATTCGGATACCCCATCGTTTTCTCCTTTCTTTCCTGCACATCTCACACGATCACTGCGATTGCAGGGGCTTTCTGGCAAAGACCGTATCCATGCAGTGCTGATGAGGGATATTGCCGCTGTTGCAGTCGAAAATTTCTTCCCTGCACGCCTCGATCAGCCAGTCTTTGTAATAAGTGAACAGTTCACCCGATATCCAGTTGCGCGCATCCACATCGGGATCAGGTGGCGGAAGGATAAATGGCTTCTCCACAAACACATTCACCGCGTGCATACCGCCAGGCACAGTATGTTCCAGGTAGCATTCCATCAGTTCCTTCCTGAATTCAGGCAGAATATGGTGAAACACCCCCGAACTGTAGATAATGTCATAGTTTTCTTCGGGCCGGAAATCCCGCAGATCCGCCCGAAAAAATTGAACCGGGACCTGATGAATATCCGCCAGGCGTCTCGCCTTCTCGATTCCTGTCTCCGTCACGTCAAAGGCGGTTACCTGGTAGCCGCATTTAGCGAGGAACACAGCATCTCTGCCCTCCCCGCAGCCAATTTCCAGAAGGCGCAGAGGCCGGATGGGATAATAGCGCCGCAGCAGTTCCATGCACAGGTCGTTCGGCCTGGTTCCCCAATAGTAGCCTTCTGTTCCATAACGTTCCTCATAAAATGGATTCGCCTTTTTCGGAACGTATCCCATAAGTGTATCAATGTCCGTCTCCAGCAGTGTCGCCAGCCCGGGCAGAAGGAATATATCAGGTGAGGACTGGGCATTTTCCCATTTTGATACGGCCTGTGGTGAGATATTCAGCTTACCCGCCAGCTCTTCCTGCGTATAACCTTTTGCTTTTCTCAGGCGCGCGATATTTTCAGAAAGTGTATTTTTCATGAAGGCTTCCTCTCGTTTACATTTTTCTACAGACTCATTGTAGCAAAGATTCACTATATGAAAAAGAACCGGTTGTGAGAGTGGAAAAAGGTTTCTCAACCTTTGGTTGTAATTTCTGTTATAACGAAATACTTTTCACCTATACAGAAATCTATGCTGTTACACTATCTGCGAAAGAAGGAGGCACAAATGGTAAAATTGGGGAAACGTCTGAAAGAACTGCGTTTAGAAAGAAAAATGACACAGAAACAGATTGCGGACAGGCTCGGCCTGGCGATCAGCGCTGTATCCGCCTATGAATCCGGCGATCGTTATCCGACCTATGACACGCTGATTACCCTGGCCCGGATCTATCACGTCTCCACCGACTATCTTCTCGGCATCAGTTCCAGACGCGAAATCGATGTCACCGGCCTGGATGAAGAAGAGATCCTGTTCGTCTCTCAGCTGGTGGAATTACTGCGCAAGAAAAAAGAAGGGTTATAGCTCTCTCTTGGAGCATAGCCCCACATTTTATATCCTCCCGTATCTTAATCCATCCCGATCTCAGGAAGGGTCATGCATACGCGAAGGCCGTGAGGGCTGGCGGGTTCAAACAGCACTGTCCCGCCATGTGCCTTCACGATCTGCCGTACCAGCTTCAGCCCCAATCCATGTTCCGTTCCGTCGCGTACGCTGCTATCAGAAAGTTCTTTCCCCTGGTTCAGCGCTTTCAGGAGTTCTGCCTGGACCCCAGTCCCGTCATCCGATACGGTACATATACAGATTCCATTTTCTTCTTTGATCGATACGTCGATCCGGCAGCCAGAGAAATTGTGGACAATGCTGTTTCGGATCAAATTGTCCAAGGCCCGCCGAAGCAGAGCGGCATCCCCGTCAACACAGACGTTCCGGTTCAGATGTTCCTTTTCAAATGTGATCTCATATTGTTCCGGCAGCCCGTCATTCAGCACTCCGCTGACCGCCTGCCGGCAGATCTCCACGAAATCCGTTCTTTTCTTCTGGATAGGCCAAAGGCCATATTCCAGCTTGGTCGTCAGATTCAGGTCTTCCACAAGCGCTTTCATCCGCTCTCCCTGGCGCCGAATGATCCCTGCCTGCTGCCGGGCTTTGGCCGGCAGCGCATCGTTATCTTCCAGTTCACTCGCATAGCCCAGCACCATGGACAGAGGCGTGCGGATATCATGGGATACGCCGCGGATCCACTCGGCCCGTGTATTGTCTTTCTGTGTGAGATAGTCCCCGGCCCGGTTCACTCCCGCCTTGATCCTGGCAAGCTGTCCGCTCTCCTCCAGATGGATCGGTTTTCCGCGTCCCAAAGCCCAGAGTCCCTGCAGGATGGGGGTCATGGCTTTTTCCACCCTACGGGTATTTTGCAGGATCAGAAAGCCTGTCAGGGCAAGATTGATAAAAAAGACAGCAATGCACCCGACAATCATAATTGTCATATAAGGCCATTCAAAGGAAAAACAATATTTAATCCAGGTACCCTGCGGCCATCCGACCACGGTCAGGCAGCCGTCTTCCCGTCCCCAGACCTTTACCGGATACTCCTGCAGATACCATCGGCTGAATGCCGCCACCTCAGCGCTGGTATAGGATCGAGGCAGCTCCTTTGGCAAGCCATGTTCCCAGACCACCCTCCCGTCTTCATCCAGAACCATGGCCCATACATCATTTTCCCGCAGCATGGTCAACGCCGCCTCATCGGCACTCCATATACCTCCCTGCTGTCTCAGATGCTCAGAAAATACCTGAACCGAGAAAGCTTCATCCGAACCGCTCATATATCCTGCGATTACTATTGCCACCACCAACACGAAATTTACTGCCAAAAACAGAACAAGGATTCCAATCATGGAAAAGATATACCGCCGGAAAAAACGCTGAACCAAATTCATGCATTCGCCTCCTTCAGATTGAGTCGATATCCCAGCCCTCTGGCCGTAAGAAGGGAAATCGGCTTGGACGGATCCTCTTCGATTTTCTCACGCAGATGGCGAATATGGGTGGAAAGCGTGCTCTCATATCCCTGCCAGAACTCACCGCAGATGGTCTCACACAGAGTACCAGTAGTGACGATCCTTCCGGCATTTTCATATAGTTTTTCAAACAGCTGCAGTTCCTTTGCCGTCAGGGGAATACGCTTCCCTTCTTTTATCACCTCCGCTTTTTCCAGATCCACCCGAGAAGCCGCCAGCTGCGCCATGCGGTTCTGCTTGGGATAAGCCCGGTACAGAATCGCGCCAACCCGCAGGAGCAGCTCCTTTGGCCCAAAAGGCTTGGCCAGATAATCATCCGCTCCGTACTCCAATCCCGTAATCCGGTCTTCCGCCTCGCTGCGCGCCGTGAGCACGAGAACGGGAACGCGGCTGGTACGCCGGATCTCCTGCAGCACCGTAAATCCGTCCATTCCCGGCATCATTACATCCAAAACGATCAAATCCGGCTCATGTTCTTTCCACTGCCAAAGCGCCTCCATTCCGGAGGATGCCGTAAGCAGGCGCATATATCCGGCCCGAAGGAATATAGAACGCAGCATTTCCAACATATCCCGGTCATCATCCACCAGCAGGATTTTCTTATCCGTCATAAGCCATTCCCCTTTCCTTTCCATTCATTATACCTCCCAAACCGTCTTTTTCCTATTCTGCCCGGGAAATCTCAGAGATAACTTAAGGTTGGCTCAGCGTTGTCTTAAGGTTCGTATGCTATCCTATTTCCATCAAGCCAAATCCCCTGCGGGCGGTGGGATGGACAGATGTGCCAAAGCGGCTTTTTTCCGGTATGTTTCATGGAGAGGGATCTATCCCTTTCAGCCGTCCCGCCGTCCAAAGGAAAAGAAGAAAGGAGATATCCGCTTTATGAGCGAGCCTATCATCATTGAAACCCATGGTCTGACCAAACAATATGGGAGCCAAACCAGCGTGTCCAATCTGAATCTGCATGTGCGAAGGGGCCGCATCTACGGCCTGCTGGGGCGCAACGGCGCGGGTAAAACCACCACCATGCGGATGCTGCTGGGCCTGACCGCCCCCACATCAGGTACCCTGACTCTTTTCGGCCGTCCCCTGCGCGGCAATGAGAAATGGATCTATCCCCGTGTGGGCAGCCTCATCGAATCGCCCGGGTTTTATCCCAACTTAACCGGAACGGAAAATCTGAGGATTTTCGCCAAACTGCGTGGACTCCAGGGTTCCAATTCTGTTCGGTCCGCCCTGGAACTGGTGAATCTGCCTTACAGAGACAAGAAGCTCTATTCTCAATATTCCCTTGGAATGAAACAGCGTCTGGCCATTGCCCTGGCCGTTATGCATGATCCCAAACTGCTGATCCTGGACGAGCCCATCAATGGCCTGGATCCCATCGGCATCGCCGAGGTGCGCGAATTTATCCGCACGCTGTGTGACGAGCGCGGCAAGACCATCCTGATCTCCAGCCACATTCTTTCTGAAATTGCCTTGCTGGCTGACGATATCGGCATCATTGATCACGGCGTTTTGCTGGAGGAAGAAAGCCTGGAAGAACTGGAACGCAAGAACGGCAAATATCTCTCCTTCATCGTGTCCAGCGCTCCCGCCGCTGCCCGGCTGCTCCAAAACGCCCTGGATATCCGGGCTATCACCGTAAAGAATGACCATGAACTGACCGTCCGGGATCTCAGACTGGATATGGGCGCTGCAATACGGCTGCTCGTGGAAGCAGGACTTGAGGTGTCTGACGCCCATCTTTATGAGGATACGCTGGAGGATTACTTCAAACGCATTACAGGAGGTGAAGGCATTGCTTAGACTCATCCAATGTGAATTTGCCAAATTGCGGCGCAAGCCCCTGTTCTTCGCCGCAGCGGCCATCTCCGGGCTGATCCCTTTAGGCTGCGCCCTGTTTCTTCCCGATTTTCGAGAATTTACCAACGGCGCAGAAGCAATAGACGGCATGATGTCCACCCTGTTTCAGATGAGCGCCTATCTGCTTCTCATGCCAGCCCTGGTGGTGCTGGCTTCCAATCTGCTCTTTGAAGAACAGGACAACGACACGCTGAAAAATCTGATCACCGTACCTGTGAGCAAATCCTTTCTGGCCATCGCAAAACTACTTCTGCTGCTTATGTTTTCCATTGCTTTCATGGCCGTTGGAGGCCTTGTAAATCTGGGGATTGTGATTGCCGCCGGATGGGAACCGGTGGGGTTCGGAAGGCTGTTTTTTGTAGGCATCGGACAAGGGATCATGATGTGGGCCGGGGCGCTGCCCTGCATTCTGCTGGTAGTGCTTCTGAACCGCAGCTATATCGTCTCGGTCATCATCACTTTCTTCTATACCTCCGTCAACTATATTTTCAGCATGAACGACTTTTTCATCACTCAGCCCTTCGGGCTGAATCCAGGTACGCTGCTTCCCGGGCCGCTGACGTTCCGCTGGTATTTTCAATATCTGGATTTTACCAATTCCGGCGCCCAGATGGCTGCGCTTCTGGAACGGATCAGCCCCTATTTTGTGAACACCGCCCAGGCCTTCCTTGTGACAGGCGCAGAGGCTGTGATCTTTGTATCCCTGATCGCATTGGTCTATAAGCGTCAGGGTGTCTGAGGAGGTGAAAAAAATGTGGACAATTATCAAAACGGAATGGCTGAAGCTTCGGCGATGCCAGATCCTGCTGGTGGGCATTGTCTCTTTGGCTTTATGCCCCGTGGTACAATACGGCAGCCAGCTCATCGTAGATCCGGCAATCCGGGAGCCCAACTATGATTTCTCCCACCTCTTTGCCAGCGTTATCTGGGGAAATACTCAGGTATTTCTTCCCATCAGCCTGGTAATGATAGGCGGATGGCTCATCGACCGGGAGACCACCCATGATACCCTGAAAAATCTGCTCCCCGTCCCTGTATCCTATCCCAGGCTCCTCGAGGGAAAGCTGGCAGTGACCGGAACGCTGGCCTTTCTGTTCGGAATTTACAGCGTAATCGTAACCCTGCTGACCGGAACACTGGCCGGACTTCCCGGATTTGCTCCTTCCGTTCTCCTTCGCCAGGGCGGGCAGGTCATCGCTGCGTCCCTGACCACCTTTTTGGTCTGTATGCCCATGATCCTGATTTTCGGCCAGGTACGCGGAGCATATTTGGGCGGCTCTATCCTGACTTTTTTCCTGGGATACTGCATTCTGTTCTTCAAAAGCGGTTTCCTGCTTTCTGCCTATCCCTTCTCCGCCGCCCTGGTTCTGGCTGGGTTTGATATGCAGGAATATAACGGTGCAACGCAGGAACCCAGCATTCCTCTGGCTCTCATAGGAATGACGGCCACCATAATTGCGGCCATGGCGATCCTGTTTTTCTCCCATCCGGGCAGCCATGCAGGAACTGCCAAAAAGAAAAAGTCCAGGAGCCGGGGCAGACGCAGGGCGCAGAAGCAGTAACGCTGCGGAGTAGAATCCGCAGGATATAACCTGGGGAATATAAGGACTGTTATCCCTCAAAAGTATGTTATAATAAAGCCATATAAATTATCATACTGCAAAGAAACAATGGCCATCCGATATCAAGAAGCGACGCATAAGAGGAAGCGGTCTTGCGCACTCCCGAAAAGCAAAGCGGAAACGGATGAGCGGGAAATGGGGGATTTGTATGAATGATGAAAAAATCAGAAAGGTGAAACTCGCTCTTCTGTCCATGCAGCGTTATTCCTGGGAGCAAGGCGTCGCTTCCCATGCTTTTCTTGATCTTGGCGAAGAGGAAACGGCCATCGCGCTGGCCAAAAGTGCTGCTCTCAGGCAGACCGAAGACGGCCGGGCCGGCGTAATCGGATCTTCTGACGCTGCAACTGATCCCTGCGCTCCCGGCGAAGCGATTGTGGAAGCCTGGCGTCTTACGAACGATCCTTTCTTTAAAGATTCCCTGGAGCGGCTCCTGGACTGGGCGCTGAATCAGGCTCCCAAAACTTCCTGCGGCGTGATATGTCATGTCGTTAATACGCGGCAGGTATGGGCGGATTCCTGCTATATGCTCCCTCCCTTCCTAGCCGCTGCCGGATATATCCGTGAAGCCGTTGAACAAATGGAAGGCTATCACAGGCTCCTATGTGATCCCCGTACAGGCCTGCTCCATCATATCTGGAATGAAGACACCGGCCGCTTTGACCGGGCCGATTATTGGGGAGGCGCCAGCGGCTGGGCTGTAGCCGCCATGGCCCGGATGCTGCGGCGCCTTCCAGGGACGGAGAATCCCTTCAGGCAGCGGATTCTGGCCATGGAACTGCCGCTCATCCAGGCGCTTGAGGGAGTCGTGCGCCCGGACGGACTGGCGCATGACGTCCTTGACCGCCCGGATACCTTTGTGGAAGTGAATTTCTCTCAGATGTATGCCTATGCCATCTTTACAGGCATTGCGGACGGCTGGCTGCCCGATACATACAGGCCTCTTGCCGAAAAAATGCGTGCTGCCGCCAATAAATGGGTGGATGCGGACGGTTATGTCCGGCAGGTCTGCGGAGCTCCTGATTTCAGCAGCCCAGGGACCTCGCCTGAGGGGCAGGCCTTCTGTCTGTTGATGGAGGCGGCGGCCAGGCGGGCGGGAGCGCTTGATCTTTAAGGGCTGATCGCCTCAATTCCATTCCTTCTCCAGTAAGAAGTCCCGGATATTGCGGTGCTTGATCCCGTTCCGGCTCATATCGAACTCATCCAGGGTAACCACATATTTGGGGAAGTTATCCCGAATGTGGTCATATACGCCGAATTCCCTTTGAATCGTATCCTCCGAAGCCAGAAGATAGGCGACCTGGACATACAGCTTGTTCCCTTGTTTTTCACATACGAAGTCGATCTCTTTATCTCCCACCTTCCCGATGGTGACGGTATAGCCGCGGCGCAGCAGCTCCATATAAACAACATTCTCCAAAACCAGGTTGATATCCTTCCTGTTCCCGCCGAACACCGCTTCCCGTATACCATGATCGGCCACATAATGTTTCTCATTAACAGAAAGAAGCCTCTTTCCCTGCAGATCCTGGCGTTTCACCCGGTAGAATAAAAAAGCATCCGTACAGGCTTTGATATAATTCAACACAGTTTCCGGGGCCACTGACCGTCCCTCGCTTTTCAGATACTTAGAAATAGCCGTAGAGGAAAAGGTGGTTCCGATGTTGGCAGTGATATACGCAACGATCCGCTCCAACATATCCACATCCCGGATATTGTTGCGCCTGACAATATCCTTCAGTTCCACTGAATTGAACAGGTCATGCAGATATAGGCGGCAGGCTGTCTCCTCATAACACAGATTGGCAAGATAAGGCATGCCTCCGGCGGTCAGATACTTGCTGAAACACCGATGAAGATCGGCATCCGGGCAGATTGTATGATATAACTCGACAAATTCCCCAAAAGAAAAGGGATAGATTACAAACTCTACATACCTCCCTGCCAGATATGTGGCCAGTTCTCCGGAAAGGAGCTTGGCATTAGAGCCAGTGATATAGATATCACAGTCCAATTCCACCCGAAGAGAGTTGATGCATTTTTCCCAAGAATCCACCTCCTGAATTTCATCAAAAAAAAGATATACCTTTCCCTGACTTTCGGAAGCTCTATGAACAATCTCGTCGTGAAGTGCAGCTGCCGTACAGAGATGGGCATTACTCATATTTTCAAAATTGATGGAGATAAATTGACCGCTATCTATACCTGAGGAACAAAGTTCTTCTTTAATCAACTCCAACATAACCGATTTCCCGCTGCGCCGAATGCCTGTCAGAACTTTTATTAAATCCTTTCCGATAAAAGGGCGGATGCGGCTCATATATGTTTCCCGCTTGATCATGGCAATTCCCCTCCTTCTTTTACAATACAACAATTCATATAGATCTGAACTGCAACAATTAATTTTATAATAATATAAGTATATCTGAATATCAAATGATTATTCTATTTTTATCAGTTATACTTGATATATTTGTAACAGTTCAGGCAACCTGGTCGGAAGGAGCCAGGTGCGCACGCCCTTAACTTCCTGAGTTTTTTAACCCTCAACGCTAATTGCAGTCATCACTTGTCC
>ERZ826396.1429-NODE-1429-length-26215-cov-3.301758_pt1 | contig 26215 bp, 23 predicted proteins | sample MGYA00519926_ERZ826396 | MGnify/ENA primary metagenome ERZ826396 (study PRJEB31778, sample SAMEA3449230) | human gut metagenome | biome: human gut; feature: human-associated habitat; material: faeces | place: United Kingdom | collected 2010/2012 ... | reverse complement strand
TAAATTTATTGATTACAAACCTCACTTTTTGCCCCGGAATTCCATTTTTTACTGTAACATAACAGTTCTCCGCTTCTACAAATACATTTCCCTTATTCGGAAACTCAACTTTTTCAATAATACCTTCCAGTATTTGTCTCTTTTTCATGTATTATCTCCCATATCATTAACTGTTTGTATTTTAATAAATTATCTATAGCATGAAAAGAACAGGGTACAACCAAAACTGTATCCTGTTCCTTACTTCTCTTTTTGTCAGTTGTGTGGCTATTTGATTAAATCTGATCCTCTTCACTGAAATAATCATCAAAATCATCATCGAAATCATCTTCAAAATCTTCAAGATAATCTGGTGTAACAAATTTGTATACACCGTATGCAATTGCTGCAACCGCAGCAACCAATCCGATGATTGCCAGCACCCAGAGAATTACTTTTTTCTGTTTTTCTTCTTCTTTTCTCTGCTCCTGCTTCTTTTCTTCATTAAAATAACTGAAGAGCAGGTTCGCATATTTGCTCAGAACCGTCCCGCCCTTGCTGAGCTGTATATAAACTTCGTCCATAGTGGAAATATTCATTTCTCTCATAGCTTTGTTTAAATACGAAGATTTTGCTGCAAGCTGCGGATCAAATCCTTTTTTTCTGATATATTTATCCAGCGCGTCTTTTCCTCTTGCGACATCGTCCGGTTTACTTTCTTTTTTCAGCCACTGTCTGATTTTTGTTCTGGCAGTGGAGCTCTTGGCAATTTTAAGCCAGTCTATACTCGGTCCGCTGGAATTGGAAGATGTTACGATTTCGACAATGTCTCCGTTATTAAGAACATGGTCAATGGTAACCATCTTTCCGTTTACCTTTGCACCGACACATTTACAGCCTACTGCTGTATGAATTTTAAATGCGAAGTCAAGAGGCGTGGAACCTGCCGGCAGGTCGATAACCTCTCCCTTCGGGGTAAATACGAATACCTGTGTTGCAAACAGATCCATTTTCAGAGTTTCCATAAACTCTTTCGGATCGTTCAATTCTTTATGCCATTCCAGAGTCTGACGCACCCACGCCAGTTTCATCTCTTCCTGATTCTGATCGCCGGAAGTTTTTCCTTCTTTATACTTCCAATGGGCAGCAATACCGTATTCGGCGACTCTGTGCATTTCGTAAGTTCTGATCTGAATTTCAAAAGGTTCGCCGTTGTCGCCGAGCACAGTCGTATGAAGAGACTGATACATATTCGGTTTCGGCATGGCAATATAATCTTTAAATCTTCCAGGAATTGGCGTATAAATCTCATGGATAATTCCCAATGCCGCATAACAGTCTTTGACAGAATCCACAATGATACGGACTGCAAACAGGTCATAAATCTGATCTACTGTCTTATCCTGATTGACCATCTTCTTATAAATACTGAAGAAATGCTTTACACGTCCATTTACATCTGCTTTAATCCCCGCATTTTTCATATGCATGGACACTTCATCCACAATCTGTTGGACAAATTCCTCACGCTCTGTTTTTCTGGCATTGATCTGATTTACAAGATCAAAAAATACATCTGGTTTCAGATACTTCAATGACAAATCGTCAAGTTCTGTCTTAATTTTAGAAATACCAAGCCTTCCCGCGATTGGCGCATAAATATCCATTGTCTCACGAGCCTTTTCCTGCTGTTTGGCCGGAGTCATGAACTGCAGTGTACGCATATTATGCAGACGGTCCGCAAGTTTAATGATAATAACCCGGATATCCTTTGCCATAGCAAGGAACATCTTTCTCAAATTCTCCGCCTGAAGTTCCAGTTTGTCCGCAGAATAAGCTACACGGCCAAGTTTCGTAACACCGTCTACCAAAAGAGCTACCTCTTCTCCAAACTCTTCTTTGATATAATCCTCTCCAATCCGAGTATCTTCCACTACGTCATGAAGAAGAGCTGCAATAATTGTCTCCTTATCCATCTCAAGATCCGCAAGAATGATTGCTACCCAGAGCGGGTGGATAATATACGGTTCTCCCGACTTTCTCTTTTGGTCTCCATGCGCTTTTTTTGCCAGATTATATGCCTTCTCGATCTGAGTAACATCCGCAGACGGATGATACTTTTGAATACGGGCAATTAACATGCCATAAAGCTTATCCGGATCATCATAATCTGCCTCCTGTTTGATCCCGTGCCCATCTACCATCTGAAGTTTCCCTCTTGTGTCTTTTAGCAATGCTTCCGGAGCAATCTTGCCGTCCAGTGACTCATATGTTGTTTTATTCTCTGACATATTAACGCCTCCTTCCCTCTCTAGTCTCTCAAATGTATATCTTTTTCTATTTTCCAGGATATACAATAACTGAATCTATATCATATCCCTGTAATCTGTCACGTCCATGAAGTCCTGCCAGTTCCATTAAAAACACAGTCTTTACAACCTTTCCGCCAAGACCTTCAATCAAATGGATCATTGCCTCATTCGTTCCGCCTGTCGCGATCAGATCATCAATGATCACAACTCTCTGCCCTGGCTTGATCGCATCTTTGTGCATCTCGATAGTTGCTGTGCCATACTCTAATTCATACTCTGCAGAAACCGTCTCTCTTGGAAGCTTTCCTTTTTTACGAATCGGAATAAATGGCTTTTTCAGATTATATGCGATCGGTACCCCGAAAATAAATCCTCTGGATTCCGGTCCGACTACTACGTCAAAGTCAAGACCTTCTAATTTTTCCTGCATCAGATCAATTGCAAGATGCAGTCCTTCCGCGTCCTGTAATACACTTGTCACGTCACGAAATATGATCCCCGGTTCTGGAAAATCCGGAATACTTACTACATAATCTTCTATCGGTTTCATAATTATTCTCTCCTTCTTCTCTTTCAAGGTAAAGTATATCTTTTAGTATAGCATTATTTGTTCCATTTTTCAAAAAAAATCTATCGATAATGAGTAATTACAATCTGAATTTGTCTTTCTCCCCGGAATTCATTGATTCCAGGGTAAAATGTAATGGACATTTTACCGTTATTTCTTTCACACCGTTCTGCAAATTCCTGTGCATCATGAAAACAGATGGCTTCCATCCGGTTTCCCGCCGCATCGATTGCTGTTGCTTTTGCAACATTTTTATTTTTCCCGATGATCTTCACATGCTGCATGACGACGCCTCTTGCCGCAAAAACCGGTTTTGTATTACCTTTTCCAAATGGTTCCATGTATTCAAGTTCTTCTATAAAATGTTCTGTAATAGCAGCAAATGGCAGTTCCATATCGATCACTACTTTTTCTGTCAGCTCTTCTTCTGAAAGCGTACACTGATCATTTAGTCTTCTTTTGAATTTCTCAACATTTTCTTTATCAAGTGAAAGTCCTGCCGCCATCGGATGTCCGCCGAATTTTGTCAGAAGATCCCCACAGCCTGTCAGTTCTTCATACATGGAATAGCTTTCGATCGATCTTCCCGATCCTTTGACTCCATCTTCGGAATCCGTCAATACAAATACCGGACGATAGTAATTTTCTCTCACACGTCCAGCCACAAGGCCGGACAATCCGGCAGATAGATGACAAGCACCTTATCCCCCCGGATATCTGTCTGTTCCACTTTCGCCATTGCCTCATCTACAACGCGGTCTGTCATATCTCTACGGCTTTCATTTAATGCTTTCAGATCACCTGCCAGCATATCTGCCTCCCGCTCTGTCTTTGCCCGAAGCAGTGCCAGTGCTCTTTTTGCCGTATCCAGCTTACCACTGGCATTCAGACACGGAGCAAGAATAAATCCGATGTGATATGCCTGAATCTTTTTTCCCTCCAGCCCGATACACTGGATCAGGGCACGTAGTCCCAGATTAGAGGTCCTCTTTAGCATCTCAAGACCCTGCTTCACCAGAATTCGATTTTCCTCTGTCAGATCCATCACATCTGCCACTGTTGCAATTGCAACATTTTCCAAAAGATAATCCAGATCCGCCACGTCCTGACCATTTGCCTCACAGAGCGCCTCTACAAGCTTGTATGCAACCGCTGCACCACATAATCCTTTAAATGGATATTCACATCCTTCCTGCCTTGGGTCAACAACTGCATCTGCCGGCGGTAAAATGTATCTTCTTCCCGCTTCATTTTCCTTGTACGGCACTTCATGATGGTCTGTTACGATAATCGTCATACCAAGCGCTTTTCCATACTCAATTTCTTTCGCTGCCGCAATTCCGTTATCGCAGGTGATGATCGTATCAATTCCATCTTCATGCGCCCGGTCGATCAGATGCTGATTTAATCCATATCCGTCTTTGATACGATCCGGGATGTCGCTGTCCACCTTTGCGCCAAGCTTTTCCAGACCTTCTAAAAGAATATATGTCGCATTGATCCCATCACAGTCATAGTCTCCAATGACACGGATTTTTTCCCGGTCTCTGATTTTTTCAGTCAGAATTTCCACCGCCTGTGGCATACCCTTCATCTGCATTCCATCGTAGAGTTCCGCAATTGTACCGTTCAGATATTGGTCGATTGCTTCATCTCCAATAACATCCCGGTTACGGATCAGACTGGCCAGTCTCGGACTAATATGAAATTTCTTACTGATAGCCTCAAAATCAGCACCTTTTCTTAAAAGTACCCAGCGTTCCATAATTTTCGTCTCTCCTGTTTTATCCAAATAATAATTGCAAAGTAAATAATACATTTTCGACAGGAATCTCCAACATCATTTTATTTACTTTGCAAATATTTACTTTAAGAAAAGAACAGCCTCGCCATAAAATATGACTTTGGCTGTTCTATAGTATTTAAAATTACTTCTTGAAGCGTTTCATTACATACCACAGCGCTCCTGTGATACATACAGATGAGTAAGCTCCGCATACAACTCCGACCATCAATGGAAGTGCAAACTCCTTGATAGAACTTACACCCATGACGTAAAGTACTGCTACCATGATAAATGTTGTAAGAGATGTATAGATACTTCTTGTCAGCGTCTGTGTGATACTCTTGTTTACAACTGCTGCAACATCACTGCTCTTTGTCTTACCACGCATTTCCTCTCGGATACGGTCAAAGATAACAATGGTCGCGTTGATGGAATATCCAACGATTGTCAGCATACACGCGATAAATGTATTACCAACAGAGATTCTTGCAATTGCATAGAATCCTACTACAACAAGGACGTCATGTAAAAGAGCAAGTACCGCACTGGTAGCGAAACGGATATCTTTGAATCGGAACCAGATATACAGAAGCATACAGATTGTCGCAATAACAACCGCGATAACTGCATCTCTTCGCATCTCATTACTTACTGTAGAACTGATATTTTCTGCCGTGATCTTTGATTCGTCCACACCGAAGTTATCAACCATAGCCTTATTCAGTGCTTCACGCTTGTCAAGATCCAGTGTAACTGTCTTGATAATAACCTGATTGGTTCCGGCTACTTTCTGAGTCTGAACATTGTTATCTCCAGTTACCTTTTCTACAACCGGAACAATTTCCTTATCAATCTCATCAATAGAGTAATCTTTATCAAATGTTACATTTGTAGATGTACCGCCCTGGAATTCAAGGCTGTATGCAAATGCTCCTTTTCCTCTTCCTGCATTGACACCGATTGTGATCACTCCTGCTGCAATTAATACAAGAGAAATTGTAAAGAACACTTTTTTCTTTGAAAGGAAATCGATTGGCTCACGCTCTTTCTTTGGACGATAATATAATTTTTCACTTCTAAGTCCAACTGCATAAAATGCATTTACGATCAATCTTGTAATAACAAGTGCTGTAAACATAGATGCGATGATACCAATTGCAAGTGTCTGCGCGAATCCTTTTACTGTACCGGAACCTTTGAACCACAATACAGCTGCTGCAATCAGAGTCGTAATATTACCATCTAAGATTGCTGATAAAGCTTTCTGGAAACCAATCTTCAGAGAATTCTTTACACTTCTTCCGCGTACCATCTCTTCACGTACACGAGCGAAGATGATAACGTTGGCATCTACTGCCATACCAATGCCAAGAATGATACCGGCAATACCCGGAAGTGTCAATGTTACTTCAAATGCATTCAGGATTACAAGTACAAGTCCTGTATAGATTAAAAGTGCAAGTCCGGATGCAAGTCCCGGAAGCAAGTATACACAACACATGAATACAAATACAATTGCAAGTCCGATTGCTCCGGCTTTTAAACTGGTCGCAACTGCCTGCTCACCAAGCTGGGCTCCTACAACATTAGAACGCAACTCTTCCAGTTCCAGTTTCAGACCACCGATACGGATTGTAGAAGCAAGCGCATCTGCTTCTTCATAGGTCATGTTACCACTGATCTGAGCCTGTCCATTTGTAATGGCTGCCTGTACATTCGGAACACTTACAAATGCTCCGTCATAATAGATACCAATGCTCTGGCTTGCTGCCAGTGCTTTTGTTGTTGCATCTGCGAACTTTGTTGTTCCATCTTTTGTAAATGTAAGAGATACAACATTCTGTTTATTCTTTGTCAGCTGGTCTTCTGTTGTCTGAGCCTGGGCACTTTTTACATCATTGCCACTCAGTACAATAGAACCGTCTGCCTGCAATTCTTCAATTGTCTTGTTAAGCTGATAATCTTTGGACGCATCTCCCGTACTGTTCACCTGACTGTAGTTTGCTGAGCCGTCACTGCCTGTCTGCGCAATAAAATACAGGGAACCCGGCTGTCCCAGTTCGTCTAAAATCTCATTGGCATCTGTAACACCAGGAATCTCGATATTAATACGGTCGCTTCCCTCCTGATATACACTTGCCTCTGTACTATACTGTTCTACACGCTTTTGCAGCTTATAGATTGTATCACTCATCTCTTCATCCGACGGATTGTCATCTTTGACCTGATATGTGATACTTACACCACCGGCAAGGTCCAGACCCAGTTTGATATTCTTCATAGAACCTGTATGGCCTTTTCCGAATCCAACAATTGTCGTAAAACCAAGCAGTACGATCAAGGCTGCTGCCACAATAAGACTAAGTATGCCTCTGCTTTTTTTCATGATTTACTTCCTTTCTCTTTCTTCCATTCCTTCGAAGGATTCTATGTTACACATTATGCATCTGCCAGTGCTGCTTTGATCATAATGGCACATTCCACACGTTTACGCTGCATCTCACAGCCAACATCATAACAATCATGGATCGTTCCATGGAAATTATAAGAGTTTGCCATACATCCACCGCTACAGTAGAATTTAGCGAAACAATTTTTACATTTTTCTTTTGAATATACACTGCAGCTTCTGAAATCATCTGCAATCTCCGGCTTTACAATTCCATCGTCTACATTTCCCATCAGGAATTCTTCCTGTCCGACAAACTGATGGCATGGATACAGATCTCCCCATGGTGTGACAGACAGATATTCTGTTCCGGAACCACAGCCGGACATACGTTTCATCACACATGGGCCGCCTTCCAGATCGATCATAAAGTGGAAGAAATTAAATCCTTTGCCTTCTTTCTCTCGTTCGATCATAATCTTGGCAAGTTTATCATACTCTTCTTTGATCTGTGGAATATCCTCTTCGCGGATCGCATATGGATCGGATTCGTCACCTACGACCGGCTCAATGGACATCTGCTTGAATCCAAGATCTGCAAAATGCAGGATATCATTGGAGAAATCCAGATTATTTCTTGTAAATGTCCCACGGATATAATACTTCTCCTGATTACGGCTTTCAGCCAGCTTCTGGAATTTCGGCACGATCAGATCGTAGCTTCCTTTTCCGTTGCGGAACGGACGCATCTTATCATTGATTTCTTTTCGTCCATCCAGGCTTAGCACAACATTGTCCATCTCTTTATTGACAAACTCCTGAATCTCATCATTCAGAAGAACGCCGTTCGTCGTAACTGTAAATCGGAAATTCTTGTCATGAAGCTTTTCCTGTTCTCTTCCGTATGCTACCAGATCTTTGACAACCTGCCAGTTCATAAGTGGCTCTCCTCCAAAGAAATCTACTTCCAGATTTCTTCTGCTTCCGGAATTTGCGATCAGGAAATCTAATGCCTTCTTTCCGACTTCATAACTCATAAGAGCACGTCTTCCATGATACTCGCCTTCTTCTGCAAAGCAGTACCTGCAGGCCAGATTACAGTCATGTGCAATGTGAAGGCAAAGAGCCTTTACAACTGTCTTTCTCTTCTTCACGATTGGAACAAGATATTCAAACTCATCCTTTGTAAATAATTTTCCGTCCTCTGTCAGTTCAATGACATCATCAAGAGCATCTCTTAAATCTTCCTCGCTATATGTATCTCCAAGCCGCTTTTTCAGATTCTCCCATGTAAGATCACTCTTTAAAATCTCAGCTGTTGGTTCTTCGTCCGGTTCATTCAGTACAGCGATCACATCATAGCACAGGTCATCAACCACATGTACGGCTCCACTGTATACATCCAGAACAATGTTATATCCGTTATTCTTATACTGATGAATCACAGTAATAATCTCCTTTTCTATTTTTTCTATCCCTTTAAAAATTTTAATGGTTATTTGGCAACAGAACAGAGACAGCGACCCTTTTAAGACCGCTGTCTCCTGGTTTTTTACCTATGTTCTTTTACTTATTTGCTCTGCTCACAGGTCTGATTTCCTACTGTACAGGAAGTCTTGCATGCTGACTGGCAAGATGTCTGACATTCGCCGCAACCGCCTTTTTTCACTGTCTTGTTCAGAGTCTGTGTATTCAATGTTTTCACATGTTTCATCACTACATTCCTCCTTGTCTTTCTTGACTTTTATAAGTATAGCATCTTCCTTTCTTTTTCGCAATATTTTTATCTGAATCGTTAATTTTTAATTATTCCCGTTAATATTTTAATTACCTGCAAAAAGGTGGTTTTTTCAATTTTACTATGTTACACTTGCGTTAGATTACAAATGAATCAGAAATTGCCACTTCATTAATATGTCTTATAGGAGGTAATTGTAACATGGCAATTTCAATTGGCATTAACGGATTCGGACGTATTGGACGCGTTGCACTCCGTATCGCCATCAGTCGACCGGAAACTTTTAAATTATGTGGAATTAACGCAAGAAATGCGGATCTTGATTATATGGTCTATATGATCCGCTACGACTCTACATTTGGACGTTTCCAGGGAGAACTTGGAACTTATGAACACGGACTTATCATTAACGGGCAGAAGATTCCTGTCTTCACAGAAAGTGATGCTGCTTCCATCCCTTGGGGTTCCTGCGGTGCCGAATACATCATCGATGCAACCGGAGCATTTTGCACGGCAAAAAAGGCAAGTGCTCACCTGCAAGGTGGTGCAAAAAAAGTCATTATTTCTGCACCTGCAAAAGATGAAGAAACACCTACATTCATCATGGGAATCAACCATACCGGTTATTCGAAAGATATGTCCGTTGTGTCCAATGCATCCTGCACGACCAACTGTCTGGCACCTATCTGTAAAGTACTGGAAGACAATTATGGAATTGAATATGGTCTGATGTCTACGATCCACGCCGCAACTGCCAAGCAGAAAGTTGTGGACAGCCGTTCTCTCAAGGACTGGCGTACCGGACGTTCTGCATTCGGCAATCTGATTCCATCCACAACCGGAGCCGCTAAGGCTATCTCTCTCGTCATTCCTTCTCTGAAGGACAAGATGAGTGGTATTTCTTATCGTGTTCCAACTACAGACGTCTCAATCGTTGATCTGAACGTCGCACTAAAAGAGTCTGCATCTTATGAGGATATCTGCAAAAAAGTAAAGGAAGCCTCCATGACATATTTGTCCGGCATTCTTGATTATGTAGATGATGAAGTTGTATCTTCTGATTTCATCGGAGATTCACACGCTTCTATCTTTGATGCAAGACAGGGAATTCAAGTAAATTCTCACTTCTTTAAGGTCATCTGTTTCTATGATAATGAATGGGGCTATACAAGCCAGATTTTCCGCCTCATCAAGTACATGGATCAGGTAGACCATAATTCATAAGATGCCGGTGGAAACACTTTCCATTCTGGTATCTTTACATTTTTACATGTGGCAAAAACTTTCTGATTCGAACTGTAACTATTCTACTTTCTGTAAGGGACATATACATTCGTCATTACGATTATGAACCGTACGTAAAATAAAAGCTGCCTATATCTGTTTCCTTTTTACAAGAGATATACGCAGCTCTTATTTTCTAGTCTTTCATGATATCATACCACCGGTCATACCGCCGCCTGCACATAGTATCAGTGATGTGACAATACTTACACTGTCTCCATTCAGAGTTCTGTAAACTCCAAGTGTAATGAGCAAAAGCAATACAAAATATATGATTCCAAGAACCATCCCCCACAAGTACCGTTTTGATTTTGTCAGTTTCCCTATGATCATTCCTCCGATCAGTGTTGACACTACATAGATTCCAACAATTGCCGCCGATACAATTTTTTCATTTAATTCAAATTTATACATAAAAAATGTCAAAACCAAAAGTGATATACCGGTGACAATATAAGAAGCCAGAAGTGACTTGATCCACCATATGACCTTTATATTTTTTTGCATATTCTCCATCTCTTTCCTCCTTGTCTACCACAAGGTATGAGCCAGATCCGGCGAATATGACTGCTTCTGCAAATTTTATCACTCCATTTGCTTTCCAAGAAATCCTGCCGCACATGCCCCCAGCTTTTGTTCCAGTTTTGTAAACTTTTCTTTTTCATCTGATGACAGTAAAATAACTCCCCCCACAACATCTCCTTCGCAAATGATTGGTGTAATAGATTCCCATACATAATCCTTTTCCTGTTCCCGGAACACCCGGATATATTTCTTCTCATCTACCTTTGCCAGAATACTGTTTCTCTCTTCCAGTTCCCCTTGAAGAACTTTGCTGATGTACTTTTCCTGCACCTCTTTTCTCCCATTTCCGGAAGCTGCCACGACCTGATCCATATCACAGATACACACAAGGCACCCTGCCTCTTTTGCTAGGCTGTCTGCATACATACCTGCAAATGCAGCAAGCTCTCCGATCGGTGAATATTTTTTCAATATAATCTCGCCTTCCCGGTCGGTAAATATCTCCAGTGGATCACCTTCTCTGATTCTAAGTGTTCTTCGTATTTCTTTCGGAATGACCACACGTCCCAGGTCATCAATCCGACGTACAATTCCTGTTGCCTTCATATGATTCCTCCATGATTGATTCCGCATGGCTGTTCTTTCTTCTCATGCTAAATTTTACTTTTAATGCTATTATGTGAAAATGCATAAAAATTATTCTAATAAAGGAAGCAGAATTTTTTGCGTATTCCGTATTGGAAAAATTATTCTTTCTTTAAATCCCGGAATGGACTCTTCATATAATGGCATAAAATCCATCAATTTGATTGATTGGTTAATTTCAGAATAATATCACAAAACGTTCTCTGAAAAAGAAAAGGTTGCCTTTCCTGGCAGCCTCTCTTTTCAAAATAATTACCTCTAAATCTCTGAAAATACTTCCGATTTAATTTTGGAACGCATGCGTTCCAAATGTTTCCGTTTTACACTTTACTCATCCTTCACTTCTTCGCCTGCAAGCTTCAGGATATCTTCCACGGTGTCTTCCGTAATACCCATACGCTCCGCCACTTCATCGACCGATACTTTTCTTCCGTATTCTTCCTTCATGCTTTTGATTGTCTCGTCCAGATCATTCACCCGCTCGACCATCTTCTTATCGCGGCGTTTTTCTTCGGTGTGGGATTCCAGCATCACCCGGATTCCAGCGCGCACCTGCTCCAGCACTTCTGCTTCTGTTGCTTTCTTATTCTCACCTAAGTACAGCATCAAGCTGACATTGCCTTCCTGGATTACATCACCGATAAAGATTCCCGGCATATGCAGCTTTACTGCTTCTTCCACAACTTTGGGAAGATAATATGCAAGTGTTACCTCTTCCTCCGTCTGCTTCGCCATTTTTTCAATATCGATCAGATATTCTGCCACATAGTCTTTTTCCTGCTGGCTTAATGTATCTTTTTCTTCTTGTTCTGTTTTTTCTGTATTTTCTATAGTTCCTGTATATCCGATTACTTCCACTTTCTGAGACATCAGGAATTCATGAACCAGATTCATCTGCTCATCTGTAAGATTGTCATCCTGGAAGAAAGCTTGCACTTCCTGACTGGTCATTTTATTATTCTGGCTTGCTGCAACTGCAAGAAGCTCTCCTAATTTTTTCTGAAACTGGGCTCTGTCTGCCATATCTTTACTCCTTCGTTAAATTTTCTTTACCTTTTTATCATTCACGTTCCTGTTATTCAAGAACTCTCTTCAAATGTCAATAATGAAATGCCGATAGCTCTTCATATCTTCTGGCATCTGTTCTTCATTACACTCCTTCGTAGGAAAAATCAGGAATAAAGCTTTCTTTTGCCGTTTCGCCTTCCTGAATAAATGCCTGCTCCACGCCAAGATCTATGGCATAATCCACCAGAACATCATATGCTTTTTTCGTCACTTTCTTGGCAAGCTCCGGATATTTTTCCCGATTCAACGTATCGAGTGGAGTGTACTGGTTCATGAGACTCATATAAATCTGGTCACCATATGTTTCATAGAGGTATTTCACAATTCTTCTCGCATCTCTCAGACACCCAGGCAATAACAAATGTCTCACAATTACACCTTTTGTCATAATCCCCGCATCATTAAATACAGGATTCCCAGTCTGCCGGACCATTTCTTCCAGAGCAGCCTTTGCCACCTCAGGATAATCTTCTGCCCCGGAATATTTCTTTGCATGCTCCGGATCCAGATATTTAAAATCCGGAAGATATACATCAACATATCCATTTAGCCTGCGTAAAGTCTCCACCTTTTCATAGCCGCTTGTATTATAAACAATTGGAAGATTAAACCCTTTTTTTCTTGCCTGATCCAGTGCCGCGATAATCTGTGGTACAAAGTGCGTTGGTGTCACAAGGTTAATATTGTTCGCCCCCTGTTCCTGAAGCTCCAGAAATATCTCCGATAACCGTTCAACACTTACTGTTTTTCCAACCTCACTGTTGGCAATGTGATAATTCTGGCAATATACACATCGAAGCGTACAGCCAGAGAAAAAAACAGCTCCGGATCCATTTGTCCCGGAGATACACGGTTCTTCCCACATATGAAGCGCGGCTCTGGAAAGCCGGACCAAATCCGACTCCCCACAAAAGCCACGCTTTCCTTCTTCTCGCTTAATCTGGCACTGTCTCGGGCATAACATGCACCCGTTCACTAGACAACCTGTCCTTTCGCAACAAATACAGGAAACGCTTCATCACCCTTTAATTCTTTTCCATCGGTGATTTTTACATTCTTATCCGAAATGATATATTCCAGCTTTGTACCTTCTCCAACGATCGTATCCTGCATTAAAACACAATTCTTCACTTTCGCACCTTTTGCAATCTTCACACCACGGAATAAAATACTGTTCTCCACTTCACCTTCGATCACACAACCGTCTGCTACCATAACATTACTTGCTTTTGCATTGCCGATGTATCTGGTCGGATTATCGTCACGAATCTTTGTATAGATGGGATTACCTGTAAAAAGCTCCTCAAGATTCTTATCATCCAGAAGTTTCATGTTCTCATCAAAATAGCTCTTAAGTCCGGTGATTCTCGCCACATATCCTTTATGCTCATAAGCCATGACTTTATATGTATCCAGATGTGGGATCAGGATATCCCTCTCCAGTGAAATAGCTCCACGCATAAACGCTGCATTAATGGTATCGATCAGCCACTCTCTGTTCGCAATGTATATATTCATAGAGAAATTCTGCACACCCTGCTCCTGCTTATTGATGTAGATGTCTTCTACTTTATCTCCATCCAGCTTCAACGTATAATAAAGCCCTTTACTTGCATCTTTTGCACCAGTCAGTTCCTGTGGCAATTCCTCTTTTGTATAAGCGAACGTAATATCTGCATCCGTTTTTACATGCTGCGCGATCAGCGCATTGAAATCAAAATTTGCAGCAATATTCGTATCTGCCATAATCACATATTTTTCTTTTTGCTTTTTGAGTACCGGAAGAATATTGGCAAGCGCTTCCACTCGTCCTCCTCCCATACTGCCGATAGACTTCTGGGCAAATGGAGGAAAGATACTAAGTCCTCCGTTCTTACGGCTGAGATCCCACTCTCGGCCACCACCTAAATGGTCTACAAGCGAATGATAATTCTCACGAACAAGCACTTCTATTTTATCAATTCCGCAGCCAACCATACTGGATAACAAAAAATCGATCATTCGATAACGGCTTGCAAATGGAATGGAAGCCATTAGTCTTTCGCTGACCAGTTCCGGAACAAACTTATCATAATTATTCGGGAAAATAATTCCCATTGCGTCCGCATTTGCATTTATCATTTTTCTTCACCGTCCTTTACATCTTCACTGATCATGGCATTCGATCCAATCTTGGCACCTGTTCCGACGCAGACATCCGGTCCGATGGTTGCAACTCCTTGCTCTTCTTCTGTCGGCATAGCTCCTACCACAGCATTTTCACCGATCACTACATTCTCCGCAACAATACAATGCTTTACACTGGCTCCGGCTTTAATCGTTGTTCTGCCCATAACGACTGCATCTTCTACAACTGCTCCGGCTTCTACTTTCACTCCGGCAAATAGGATGGAATGTTTCACGCTGCCTGCGATCTTACATCCATCTGTGATCATCGAGTTCTCTATATTGGCTCCAGCGCAGATCTTATGTCCCGGCATACCACTGTTCCTGCTGTAGATCTTCCAGTCTTCATCAAACAGGTTAATTCCACTGTGTTCCGGATCCAGTACTTCCATATTCGCTTCCCACAAAGATGGAATCGTTCCCACATCTTTCCAGTATCCGTTAAAGTGATACGCGTACATTTTTCTCTCATCACGCAGCAGATTCGGTATAATATTATTTCCAAAATCATTTTCAGATTCCGGGTCAGCCTCATCTTCAATCAGGTATTGTTTTAAAATATCCCAGTTGAATATGTAGATACCCATAGAGGCAAGATTGGATTTCGGATTCTTCGGTTTTTCCTGGAATTCCGTGATACGGTCATCATCGTCCGTGACCATAAGTCCGAATCTTGGTGCCTCCTCCCACGGGACTTCCATAACCGCAACACTGAATTCTGCGTTCTTTTCTTTGTGGAATCTAAGAAAATCACTATAATCCTGCTTGCAGATCTGATCTCCCGACAAAATAATGACATATTCCGGATCATAGCGCTCGATAAATGAAATATTCTGGTAAATTGCATTTGCTGTACCTTTATACCAATCTGAGCCAGATGCCTTCTGATATGGTGGTAATACATGAACTCCTCCATAGATTCGGTCCAGGTCCCACGGTTGCCCATTTCCGATATACTCATTCAGCTCCAGAGGCTGATACTGAGTCAGAATACCTACTGTATCAATACCTGAATTTACGCAGTTTGAAAGTGGAAAGTCTATGATTCGGTACTTTCCGCCAAATGGAACTGCCGGTTTTGCAAGCTTCTGGGTCAGCGCATACAGTCTGGAGCCCTGCCCTCCGGCAAGTAACATTGCTATCATTTCTTTGCCCATTATAGTTCCCCTTTCTAATTCTATCATCTACCTGTAAAATGACAGATTATTTATTCTTGATATAAAAAATATTATACTATATTTCAGTTATTTTTTCTACAAACTCACTTATTGTTTTTCCAAAATTTTTGTTAGTTTTCTGTTAATTCTAATATCAGAATGAAGCATTATTTCTGTACGAATCTTTCTTTCAAAATCCAGGACTGGATATTTTCAATCTAGTCTTGTATAATAAAAGTAGTAATTTCGAGGAGGATATGTATCATGAGTAAAATTGATGAAATTAGAAGTGCTATGGTCGCAGCTATGAAAGCCGGCGAAAAGGAGAAAAAAGAAACTTTATCCATGCTTCTGGCAGCTCTTAAGAATAAACAGATCGACAAACGCGCAGATCTGACAGAAGAAGAAGAGATTCAGGTTATCATGAAAGAAATCAAGCAGACAAAAGAGACTTTGGAGATGACACCTGCTGACCGTACTGATATTATTGAAGAATGCAACCGCCGCCTGACTGTTCTGGAAGCCTACGCTCCAAAAATGATGGGCGAAGACGAGATAAAGGCAATCATCGAAGGTGTGTTATCTGAACTTGGTATCGAGAACCCAACCGGAAAGGACAAAGGAAATATCATGAAACATCTGATGCCAAAGGTAAAAGGTAAAGCTGATGGTAAGCTTGTCAATGATCTTGTATCCACATATTTCAAATAATTTTACCATATAGGAAATTCCATCTTCTATATGATAGAAAAGACCTGCCAACCGGCAGGTCTTTTCTTCTCTATGGAAATTTTTTCATGTCTTTCAGACTTACTGCAATTTAATTATCTGTCTGAGCCTGATCATCTGTCTGCACCTGATCTGTATACGGTGTCTGAGTCTCAGTCTTCATCTTTACAGACACTTTCTGGAAACTTACTTTTTTCCATACACCCTTATGCACTTTAATGTCTGCTTTTTTTCTCCACTTTTTCACTGTATCATCATAAAGCTTTGTCTGACGTTCCTGTACAATCTGTGATTTCTTAGAATCCGTTGCTGTACGATCTAACAGGCTTGTAACTTTTGCTACGTAACAGCCTTTTTCTGTCTCAATCACATCTGTAGATTCTCCCTCGCCCAGTGCATCTGCGGCTTTAATCAAATCTTCATCAGGAGAAGTTGTATCTTTATCAAACGTCAGTGTCTGAACCGTTGCCCCTTGCTCTTCTGCAAGCGCGTTCAAATCTCCACCTTCCTTCAGACCGGAAGCAATCGCCTCTGCCTGAGACTTTAACTGCGCTTTTTCATCATCGGAAACGTCTTTGCTGTTGCCGGAATCATCTTTTGTCTGATAAGAAATGAACACATAATCCATGCTCTTCTGTGCTGCTTCTTCATCTGAGACTTCTGTATCTGCCCCGGCCTGGATCGCAGTTCGCATCTTCTGCTGAACTGCCATCAGTGTCAATGCACGATTTACAGTCTTCTCATTACCAGATACAAGATTCTTGTCATCTAAAGAATTATCATTCAGAAACTGCTGCGTTGTCTCCTTGATCATTGCTTTATCTTCATCTGTAATTGACACATCATAATCTTCCATATGCTTTTCAAGAAGAATCATATCTTCCAGTGATTTCAGTACAGAACTCTTTACAGATTCTTCGTATGTCTCTCCGTCAGAAGCATCTGAGTTCCACTTATCTTCTCCCAGATAAGCAGAATAATATGTCTCATATGTTGCCTGTGTATATCTTGCGAAGAAATTGGCCAGATCCGCATCAATCTTTGTATCATCGACTGTCGCAACCGTCTCGTCTCCTTTTAATGATCCGCATCCGGTCAGTGTTGCAGCCGCCAATACTCCCGCAAGAGCCAGCGCAAATAATCTCTTTTTCATATCGTTTTAGTATCCTCCTTCATTCTGATGGGCAAAGAAATGTTCACTTTTTTATTATATCTTCTTTTTTCTAGTCAAGCAATCCTTTTATACCAATTAACACTTTTTTCACAACCTCAATTGGATTCTCCACTTCACCACGCTTTGTTTTCTTCTTTTTCTGGTAAATGAATTTGGGATCCGATACATCCGCCTTAAATGACAGAGCTTCCGGAAATTGTTTTAAAAGATCCGGGATCCGCTCTACATGGATTTTTGCTTTTTCATACATACGGAATGTATAGGTCACACCTTTTTGAGTCACCTCAGTCACATACGCCTGGTGCGCCAGATTCTTAAGCCTTGCTACTTCCAGAAGGAGCTCCACTTTTTTAGGAATATCTCCAAAACGGTCAATCAACTCCTCTATCATATCGTCCATCTCTTCCTCAGACTCGATGGCAGCAATTCTCTTATAAATATCCAGCTTATGATATTCATTTGGTATATAAGAATCCGGAATATACGCATCGACATTGACATCCAATGCTGTCGTAAATGTATCCTCTTCTGATAATTCCCCTTTTAAATGTTTGACTGCCTCATTTAACATTTTGCAGTACATATCGTATCCGACCGCTTCCATATGCCCGTGCTGTTCGGCACCAAGAAGATTTCCAGCTCCACGGATTTCAAGATCACGCATGGCAATTTTGAATCCCGATCCAAGATCTGTAAATTCCCGGATTGCCGCCAGACGCTTCTCTGCAATCTCTTTCAATAATTTGTCCTTCCGGTACAACAAAAATGCATAGGCCATACGCCCGGAACGCCCGACGCGGCCACGAAGCTGATAGAGCTGGGAAAGGCCAAGCCGGTCTGCGTCGTGAATGATCATGGTATTTACATTGGATATATCAAGACCCGTTTCAATAATCGTTGTCGACACAAGCACATCAATATCTCCATTAATAAAATCATACATGATCTTTTCAAGCTCATGCTCCTTCATCTGTCCGTGGGCAAAGGATACATTTAACTCCGGGACAAGTTTCTGAATATGCGCTGTTACCTCTGCAATGTCTTCCACTCGATTGTACACATAGTAGACCTGTCCGTTTCTCGCACATTCTCGTTCGATTGCCTCCCTGACCATCTCATCATTATATTCCATCACATACGTCTGGATTGGCAGCCGGTCCTGCGGTGCCTCCTCCAGCACGCTCATATCACGGATTCCGATAAGGCTCATATGAAGAGTTCTTGGAATCGGCGTTGCCGTCAACGTCAGAACGTCTACATTTTTCTTTAACTTTTTGATTTTCTCCTTGTGCTGGACTCCAAAACGCTGCTCCTCGTCGATGATCAGCAATCCCAGATCCTTATACTCAATATCATCACTGAGCACACGGTGGGTTCCAACTACAATGTCCACCAGCCCGCGTTTCAAGTTCTGAATCGTATCTCTTTGCTGAGCCGGAGTCCTGAATCGGCACATCAGATCTACCCGGACCGGGAAATCCTTCATTCTCTGACAAAATGTATTGTAATGTTGCTGTGCCAAAATAGTGGTCGGTACCAGATAGACCACCTGCTTATTTTCCTGTACTGCCTTAAATGCCGCACGGATTGCAATTTCCGTCTTTCCATAGCCTACATCACCACAGATCAGACGATCCATGATCTTGTGACTTTCCATATCCTTCTTCACAGCATTGATCGCCAGAAGCTGATCTTCTGTCTCCTCATACGGGAACATTTCCTCAAATTCTTTCTGCCAGACTGTATCCTCCCCGTAAACAAACCCATCCTGATTCTGTCTTGCTGCATAAAGTTCTACCAGATCTTTTGCAATTTCTTTAACTGCCCCCCGAACCTTTGCCTTCGTCTTTGTCCACTCCTGAGTTCCAAGACGGTTAAGTTTTGGTTTTTTTGAATCAGAACCGGCATATTTCTGGATCAGATCCAACTGTGTTGCCGGAATATAAAGATTTCCACCCTTAGCATAGGAAATCTTCATATAGTCTTTGGAAATCTTATCCACTTCGATTTTTTCAATTCCTTGATAAATTCCCAGTCCATGATTCTCATGTACCACATAATCTCCAGGTTTTAATTCTGAGAAGCTTTGGATCTTACGCCCTTCATAAGTGGTACGGCGTTTTTTCTTCCTTTTATTCTTTCCGAAAATATCCGTTTCTGAAATTACAACAAAATTCAAAAGTGGATACTCATAGCCTTCTGCAATATAACCATAAGCAGTCATAATTTCTCCCGGTTCTACTTCACGCTCCATATCTTCACTGTAAAAGCTACTCAGATTGTAATCTCGAAGATCTTCTGCCAGGCGCCTTGCTCTTGTTCTGGAACCGGAAAGCAGAATGACACGGCTCTGATTTCGTTTCATTTTTTTCAGATCCTGCGTTAGAAGTTCAAAACTTCTATTGTATGGATCCACATTTTTCGTTTGAAGATTATAACTTGCCCGGATATTCAACCCAGGGCAACGCATATCCAACGCCTGAAATCCCACGCTGGAATATTCATTCATTTTCCTCATAATCTCCTGCGTTGTAAAAAGCACCGCTTCGCTGTCGGCTACTTCGTATCCGCTCTGGGCACGTCGTTTCTGGGCTTCCAGAAATTCTTCTTCCACTCCTTCGCCTTTTTCCTTCAAACGCACAGGCTCATCTAAGAAAAGAATTGTATTTTCTTTTTCAAAATAATCCAGAAAAGAAACTCTTTTTTCTTCTTCCTCTGGAAATTCTGTAGCCGGAAACACTTCTACCTCGTCAAGCTTCTCGATAGATCGCTGCGTCTCCGGATCAAAGGTTCGAATAGAATCCACCTCATCTCCCCAAAGTTCAATCCTAACCGGGAGCTCCTCCGTCAGCGGATATACATCCAAGATGCCGCCACGGACCGCAAACTGCCCCGGTCCTGCCACCTCTATCTCTCTGTCATACCCACACTGTGCCAGCTTCACAGACAATTCATCCAGATTCAAAGTCTCGTCGGAGCATATCTTGATCACCCTGCTCTTTATCATTTCTTTCGGAAGGAGTGCATCCATAAATGCATCAAAACTAGCAACCACAGTTATCGGTTCGCCTTTTAAAACTGCCTGTATCACCTGCATTCGCTGACTGACCAGCTCTTTACTACGAATATCTGCCTGGTAAAACAGCAAGTCTTTTGCTGGATAAAAACTAATGGCTGCATCTAAAAAACGATACTCTTCATAAATCTGTTTCGCTTTTGCCTCACTGGAACAGGCGATGACTTTATAACAACAGCCATCGCTAAGTGCGTACATCATATGAGTCTTCTGGGAATTCACACAACCTGTCAGCATCAGAACTCCCGGAGCTTCTTTTTTCTTTTTTACGATATCTTCATATTCTGCCAGTTCCAAAAGCGGCTTAAGTAACGCCTGCACTTTTACTCCTCCTTCGGCTTCACTTTACGGTTATACTCATTCATGGCCGCATCAATCTCACCTTTTAATATCTCTTCTGTGGCAGAAATTGCCTTTTCATATCCCTCTTCCATAAGTTCCAGATCCTCTCCATGAAAATGTCCGAGAACATAGGCAGCCAGATCATATCCTTTCGGCTTTTCTCCCACTCCGACTTTAATTCTTTGAAATGTATCTGTCCCAAGCTGGGCAATAATATTTTTAATTCCGTTATGTCCACCGGCACTTCCTTTTTTACGAATCCGGATCTGCCCCGGGTTCAGACTGATATCATCATATATCACAAGCAGCTCTTCTTTCGAATCTACCTTAAAATAATCCACCAACTCGCGAATGCTCTCACCACTTAAATTCATATAAGTCTGCGGTTTAACAAGAAGAACCTTCTGACCTTCGATGATTCCTTTTCCAACATAGGCACGCCCTTTTTTTGCGTCCACTGCAATATTATATTTTTCTGCGATTTTATCTATCACCTGAAATCCTACATTATGTCTTGTACCTTCGTATTCTTTTGTCGGATTTCCAAGTCCTGCTATAATTATCATATTTTCCACCTCTTTATCTCTACCCATTCTACAGGATATCTATTCTTTTGTCACGAAAAAAGCTGTATAATTTTCCAACCTTTTTCATACATTATAAAGAACAAAAACCTAAGAAAACAAATACAGGAGGTTATTATGAGTTCAAAAACAAAAATCGTTGTACTTCACATGAAGGAAATTATTTATACAGTCCTGTTCATCTGTCTCGGCATTTTGCTGGTGGCACTGCTTACATTTATGTTCCACCCGAAAAACAAAGAAACTTCCTCATCAAAGAGCACTTCCTATCAACCGGGCATCTACACTTCACAGCTTACTTTGGGCGATAAAGAGCTGGAAGTAGAAGTCACAGTCGACGAAAATCATATCAACTCTATCCGATTTTCCAACCTGGACGAAACCGTCACCACCATGTATCCGTTGATCCAGCCGACTATGGAAGAAATCGCAGACCAGATCTGCCAGACACAATCGCTAGAAAACATTTCTTATTCCTCCGACAATCCATATACCTCTCAAATCATCATCAACGCCATTGATGATGCCCTAAAAAAAGCCGTAACCACCAGATAGTTACGGCTTTTTCTCTTCTATGTAGTTTTCTTATTATCTGTGCTGATTCAACCTCTTTCCCGGACATTTTACTGCACCGGATTTTAACCTTCCACAATCAGATATCTTCCGTCCGGAATCGGGAACACTTCTGCTGCTTCTTCCAGTTCCTCATCAGACATTCCCTGAATATCCATTCCTTCTTCTTCCAGGAATTCTTTTACCTCATCAATGTTTTCCACAACAACTGCCATGCAGTCCTCCAGAAATGCTTCTGCATCTTCCAGCGTCTCTGCAACTGCCTCCTCAAAAAGTTGTGATTGATTTTCAAGAAATACGTTCAGACATTCCTCATCAAACTCATTCATTACCTCTTAACCTCCTTTTTATAGATATTCCTGCAATTTCTCTGCCTTGTCTATCATATACTGGGCTCCGGCAATCATTAACTCTTCTTTCGTACGAAATCCCCACGTCACTGCGATAGTTTTTACTCCTGCATTCTTTCCAGTCACCACATCTACTTCAGAATCTCCTACATACAGACACTCCTTGTAATCTACACCAAGCTTTTTCGCCACATAAAACACTCCCGCCGGATTCGGTTTTCTTGGAATTTCATCCTTCTGTCCCTGTACCCAGTCAAACAACTTCTCACCATAAATTGCATGAACCGCTTTCACCGCCTGACAATGAGGTTTATTGGACAGCACCGCCAATTTCACTCCCTGTTCCTTTAACTTATACAGCATTTCCGGGACGCCTTCGCAAGGTGTTACATGATATGTACAATTCTCATCAAATATGCGTCCATAGATCTGCATACCTTCCTCAATTCTGGTCGCACCAGGATTCCCCGATGCATCCAGCGCCTTCTCCATCAACACCCTCGCACCATTCCCTACGAACTCCCGACACTGTTCTTTAGAAATCTCCGAAAGATTCATCTCTTTTAATGTCAGGTTAACCGAATAGACCATGGAATCCAACGTATTACCAATCGTACCATCAAGATCAAAAATACATGCCTTAATCATTGCCAAAAAATCCTCCATGCCAATATCATAGTATGAGATGTCGGAGATGTCAATTACCAATTTGGGACGGGGTTTTTTCAAAAAAACCCCGTCCCCAATTGGACTTTAACCTGTCCCTTTTTTTAACCCCACCTACGTTTTTACGGGCTTTAGTGCTTCTCACACCTGTCCCTTTTTAACTTTCCACCAAATACTGCCTCATTATGCGAAGTGCATTTTTTTCCAGGCGGCTTACTTGTGCCTGGCTGATTCCCACATCTCTTGCCACTTCCATCTGGGTTCTCCCGTCAAAAAAGCGAAGGGAAATAATGTATCTTTCCCGTTCGTTTAAATGTTCCATGGCAGCCTGTAGCGACAGGCTTTCGACCCATTTTTCTTCTTTATTCTTGTGATCGCTGATCTGGTCCATCACGTAAAGTGCGTCGCCTCCGTCACTGTACACTGGTTCCTGGAGGCTCATAGGTGCCTGAATGGCATCTAGCGCATAGACAATGTCCTCCTTGGCTATTCCAATCTCCTGTGCAATTTCCTGAACTGTAGGCTCTCGCATATTCTGTTTCACATAATTTTCTTTCGCATAAATTGCTTTGTATGCGGTATCACGAAGGGAACGGCTGACTCGTATACTGCTGTTATCCCGCATGTAACGCCGAATTTCTCCAATGATCATAGGCACTGCATAAGTACTGAATTTGACGTCCAGCTCCGTATTAAAATTATTGATTGCCTTAATCAGCCCGATACAACCAATCTGAAATAAGTCATCGGGGTTTTCATTACTGGAATGAAATCGTTTGATCACACTTAGAACCAGTCTTAAATTTCCTTTGATATATTCCTCTTTTGCCTCATCGTCTCCCGCTTTAATACGCGCAAACAAAGCTTCCTTCTCCTCTTCTTTCAGGATAGGAAGCTTTGCCGTATTCACACCACATATTTCAACTTTTCCCTGCATTTTTTCGAACCTCCTGCCAGATGTTTTCTGATTACGTCTAGTAGAAATTCTCTCCATATGCAGGTTACTTATTCGTAAGTGTCATGAAATTAAAAAACTTTTGCCCCTTGACATCACATGTCCGGCATCATCTTATCCCGCCAGCCATGCAAACCATTTTATAGGTCTGATTATTTTGCCAAATCTGACACTCTTATCTGTCCCACTTGTCTGCCAGATTATTAATCTGATTCTCGAACTTCATCAGTTCTTTGTTTGCAAGTCCTTCATTCTTATATACCACATCAAGCAGCCTCTTTGCCGCTGCGACCACTCTGTAAAATGCATTCTGCTTACGGATCTGTGCTGGTTTTTCCACTGCCTTTTTCGGTTCTTTAATTCCAACTGACAGGATTTCACCTGTAGCAAGATCCACACATCCTCCGGAATACGGTGCCATGGCCGGCCAGCCAAACTTTTCCGTAATTGCTTCTGCAAATGTATCCGTAACCTGATCTTCACCATGAACTACGAATACATGCTGCGGTGTGTTCTCAAATCCTGACAGCCAGTCTAAAAGTCCGTTCCGGTCTGCATGTCCGCTGATACCTTTCAGACTTTCGATCTTCGCATTGACTTCGACTGTCTCACCAAAAAGCTTGACGCATTCCGCACCCTCAATCAGCTTTCGTCCCAGTGTTCCCACCGCCTGATATCCTACAAAACAGATCGTACTTTCTTTTTTCCATAGATTGTGCTTCAAATGGTGGCGGATTCGTCCTGCCTCACACATTCCTGATGCCGATAAGATAACCTTCGGTTTTGTATCAAAATTGATCATCCGGGACTCATCACTTGTAATCGTTGTTTTTAAGCCCGGAAAAACAAGTGGATTGATTCCTTTCTCAATAATCGCAAGTGCATCCTCGTCAAAACAGGATTTTACATTCTTATTAAATACGTTCGTTGCTTCAATTGCCAACGGGCTATCCACATAAACCTCGAAATTCGGATAGTCCGGCAGCAAGTTTTTCTCCTTGATCTCACGGATAAAATACAGAAGCTCCTGTGTACGTCCCACTGCAAAGGACGGAACGACCACATTCCCTCCGCGGTCAAAAGTCTCCTTTAAAATTCTTGTAAACTCTCCGACATAATCCGGTCTTACATCCCCATGCACCCGGTCTCCATATGTAGATTCAATCAAAATATAATCTGCTTCTGTCACTTTCTTTGGATCCTTGATAATCGGCTGATCCAGATTTCCCACATCTCCGGAAAATACGATCTTTTTGGAAATGTCTCCCTCTGTGATCCACATCTCGATTGCCGCAGAGCCAAGAAGATGCCCTACATCCGTAAAACGAATATCTATTCCGTCACACAGTGTAATTCTTTGATCATAATCACACGGTGCCAGCAATTTGATCGCTGCATCGGCATCCGCCATTGTATAGAGCGGCTCATATTCCGGTCCGCCGCTTCGCCTTGCTTTACGATTCCGCCATTCCGCCTCAAACTCTTGAATATGGGCACTGTCACGCAGCATGATATTACACAGATCTGATGTGGCAAATGTTGTTACGATTTCTCCATGAAATCCCTGTTTGCAGAGCATCGGAATCTTTCCGGAGTGATCGATATGTGCATGCGTCAGGAGAATATAATCTATATCTCCCGATGCAACCGGGATTTCCTGGTTCTCGTAAAGATCTGGCCCCTGCTCCATACCGCAGTCTACCAGAATGTTCTTTCCGCAGGCCTCAACAAGGTGGCAGCTGCCTGTCACTTCGTGGTCCGCTCCTATAAAAGTAAGCTTCATACACGTATCCCCTTTTTATTTTCATTCTACCACTTTTTCAGGAATACTTCACCATTTCTTTTCTCAGGCGCACCATAATTTTTTTCTCAAGTCTGGATATGTAGGACTGGGAAATCCCCAGCAGATCTGCCACCTCTTTTTGCGTCTTTTCCTCCCCGTCCACAGTTCCGATACCAAAGCGCATCTGTATGATAGAACGTTCTCTTGCTGACAACAGATTCAGTGCTTTTATCAGAATCTTCCTCTCTGCCTCCTGCTCCAGATCCTTATAAATCGTATCCTCCTCCGTGCCCAGAATATCTGACAGCAAGAGTTCATTTCCATCCCAGTCCACATTCAGCGGCTCATCGATTGACACTTCCAGTT
>ERZ826396.1421-NODE-1421-length-26441-cov-49.681081_pt1 | contig 26441 bp, 23 predicted proteins | sample MGYA00519926_ERZ826396 | MGnify/ENA primary metagenome ERZ826396 (study PRJEB31778, sample SAMEA3449230) | human gut metagenome | biome: human gut; feature: human-associated habitat; material: faeces | place: United Kingdom | collected 2010/2012 ... | reverse complement strand
TGGAACTGTTAGTCTGTATGTCCATTGCAGGAAGTATTCCTGTTGTGATCTGTTTACTTTTGTATATAATCCAGCGTGGAAACTATAATTACATTCTCGGAAGAAGATTACTACTGACAGGTGTGTTCTTTTATCTGGTACCTGTGCAGTTGGTTAAATATTTGCTTCCAAAAGATGCACTTCCAGAAACAATGTTAATTGGTAGAAAAGCTGATTCCTATCTGTCAGGTTCTCTGGCTTTCTGGAGCGAAAAGCAGGGTGAGTACATATGGATACCTCAATGGTTTAATCTATTTGCCAGAATCTGGTTAACAGGAATTATTATCTTTGCAATCTATGAGATTGTTAAATACTGGAGAGGTGCACATTCTATACGGAACTATATCTTTGAAAAGATTGAAGATCCTGAAGATAATCTTACTTATTACCTGATTCCGGATGAGATTTGTGGTCCATGTACCATCGGATTTTTCCGTCAGAAAATCGTGTTTCCAGAGAGTTTTCCTCTGCATCCTGATTTTATTATGGTATATAAGCATGAACATACACATTTGGAGAATCATGACAATTTAGTAAAACTTTTATGCCTTTTCGTTCTGTGTCTGCACTGGATGAATCCCGTGGCATATCTTTTACTTTTCCTTTACATAGATACAGCAGAAATAGTCAGTGACAGTGTAGCAGTCGATGGTTGCACAAAAGAAAAACGTCAGGACTATGCAAAATTGCTGGTATTAGAAGCCTCAACTTCTGATATTCGTCCAGCCGTGTGGAAAAATAACCTTTCCGGACATAAAAACAATAAGGAAGGAAAGGATTTTAAAACATTAAAAAGGAGGATTACCTACATGATGAAGGAAAAGAGAAAAGGAATGTTACAGAGAGGGATTATGGTGGCAGTGTCGGCGCTGACAGTTGTGGCTAGTGCTGGAACGGTGATGGCGTATCAGCCTGCACAATCATCTGATGAAAGTTTTGAAGAGTTTATTTCCGATGATTCAATATATGATTTTGGATTTGATGATGTGAATGATAGTATATTAAATTTTATTGATTTTTCTGAAAGTGATACGGTATATGTTGATGCAGATGGAAATGAAATGGTATGCCAGGAATCTTCAGATACTTATGCATTATGTACACATAGTATGATTCCAGCAACTTTTTATACTCATTCAAAGAACTCTTCAGGAGGATGTACTATTAAGGTATATACGTGCCAAAGATGTGAAAAATGTGGATATAGCGCAAATGCTAAATATTCTCATACTATAACATATACAAAATGTACTCATTAATTAAATATTTATTTATATAATATATGGATCTTCAGATTTCTGAAATAAATTTTAGATATCTGAAGATTTTTTATTTTAATTAATTGGTTATCCACAGAAAAAATATATTAAGAATAAATATAATCTTGTCTTTTCTGAAATACTTTCTCAATATCATCCCAATTTCCCTCTTGCATTTTCACAAAAGTTAGAATATACTAACCAGTAGAGTTAGGAATAGCAAACTCTCGCGTGAATGAAATCATTTGAACTCCATCCGAAGACCTGCTGAATTCTTCGGAACACTGGATCAGATCTGTACTTGCTGAAATCGCGGTTCTGCTGAAAAACCGTACCTCAGATATGATTCACTTGGTACATCCCAGTTGCGGTGTACCAGGAGTCCAAATGCAAAACCAGAAAGGGGATTTATCATGTACTTAGAAATTGAGAAAGTAATTGGAAGAGAAATTCTGGATTCCAGAGGAAATCCGACAGTAGAAGCAGAAGTATATCTGATGGATGGCACTGTAGCAAGAGGAACAGCTCCAAGCGGTGCATCTACAGGTGAATTCGAAGCTCTGGAATTAAGAGATGGAGATAAAGCTCGTTACCTTGGAAAAGGCGTACAGAAAGCAGTAGAGAATATCAACACAACAATCAACGAAGCAATCGAAGGTCTTGATGCAAGTGACATTTATGCAGTAGACGCAGCTATGATCGCAGCAGACGGAACAAAAGATAAATCCAAACTTGGAGCAAATGCAATCCTTGCAGTATCTATCGCATGCTGCAGAGCAGCAGCAACTTCTCTTGAGATTCCGCTGTATCGTTTCCTTGGCGGAGTATCCGGAAACCGTCTTCCAGTTCCAATGATGAACATCGTAAACGGTGGATGCCACGCATTATCATCCGGTCTGGATGTACAGGAATTTATGATCATGCCAGTTGGGGCACCTTCCTTCAAAGAATGCTTAAGATGGTGTGCAGAAGTCTTCCACGCACTTGCTTCTATCCTGAAAGAACGCGGACTTGCTACATCAGTAGGTGATGAGGGTGGTTTCGCACCTGCACTGAAATCCGATGAAGAAGCAATCGAGACAATCCTTGAAGCAGTTAAGAAAGCCGGATATGAACCAGGCAAAGACTTCAGGATTGCCATGGATGCTGCTTCCTCCGAGTGGAAGAGTGAAAAAGGCAAAGGATATTACAAACTTCCAAAAGCCGGCACAGAGTATACATCTGAAGAACTCATCGAACACTGGGCTAAATTATGCGAAAAATATCCGATCATCTCTATCGAAGACGGTCTGGATGAAGAAGACTGGGAAGGATGGCAGAAACTTACAGCCAGACTTGGCGACAAAGTGCAGCTTGTCGGTGATGACCTGTTTGTTACAAATACAGAAAGACTTGCAAAAGGTATCAGCCTTGGCGCAGGTAATGCGATCCTGATCAAATTAAACCAGATCGGTTCCGTATCTGAAACACTGGAAGCAATCAAGATGGCTCACAAAGCAGGCTACACCGCAATTTCTTCTCATCGTTCCGGCGAGACAGCAGATACAACAATTGCAGACCTTGCAGTAGCACTGAACACCTGCCAGATTAAGACTGGAGCTCCCAGCAGATCCGAACGTGTTGCAAAATACAACCAGCTTCTCCGTATCGAAGAAGAGCTCGGCGCAAGCGCAGTATATCCGGGAATGAAAGCTTTTAATGTAAAACAGGACTAAACAGAACTATAGCAATCCTCGTGAATAATTCATACCATAAATAAAATCAACCTGTAAAATGCAAAATGCATTTCTCATCTTAATCGTTTAGTGAGAAATGCATTTTTGTATATGAGACTTTATTATATTCACTCATCTGTATCAATACTGTCTGTTTCTTTCGAACTCTTCAGATATCCCCTTACAGCAGGCTCAATCGTCTGTTCCATAAGCCGGTGCAGCAGTTCTGTCGTAATATTATGATCTCCCAGAAGCGAATTATACAGGAAGTTTCCTGACAGTTCTTCAGTAATAGAACTCAGTCCTGACAGAATCATTTTTTTACCGGGTGTTTCGTTCCATCTGATTTCAATTCCATTATCTTCATGAAAGAAAATGTGCACTTTTCGTTTCACACATTCTTCTATAAAAGTAATTTCCAGCTTTAATACAGGGATATCGTTTTCATCCCTTGCAAATTCTCCCAGTGTAGCTACAAGGTAATGTTCTCCATGAAGATCAACACAGCCATCCGCAGCCCTTCCAAATCCAACAGGAAGCTTATGGATCACCTCACCTTCGGTAAAAGAAACGTAAAAGTTTCCTGCATCATAAGTAAAAGAAATTTCAGAAATACCATCTGTCATATTATTGTGGAATACCTGCACAAACAACGGCGCAATTCCAATATTCTGCTGTTCCATAACATAAGTTCTGCCGCTTACAGCCCGCATAAAACTGTGATGATCAGATGGGCGATCAACGGCTGCTGAAATACGGTAGCTGTACTTTTTATCTGAATGCTTCCTTCTGGAAACTACATTTCTTTTCCATCTCCCGCGCAGAGAAGTACTTCTGTTATTATTTTCTCCATTTTCCAGTTCTCCGCACAACCGTTTCAGAAGACTATAGGAGAGCGGATTCTCAGGTAGAACATCGGCGGGATGATAATTAACAGGGAAATATTTCCGAATGATATTCAGCATGATACAGTCCTGAAACATTTCTTTATTTCCGGCATTTGTGACAAGAACCATATCCATATCCGGATAAATAATAACATTCTGTCCCAACATTCCGTTATATTCAAAGCTTCCCGGGCGCTGTTCCATCCATAGCTGATATCCATATCCATAGGTGCCATTCTGAGTTTTCAGATGTCGTGCCGTAGATATTTCTATCCAATATTCAGACACCAGCTGCTGACCATTCCATTTTCCCCTCTGAAGATACAACTGGCCAAGTTTTGCCATGTCTTCTGCACAGAGAAACAGTCCCCAGCCGCCTTTTGTAATTCCTTTCGGACAGGTTTCCCAGTAATATTTCGTGATACCAAGAGGACCAAACAGTCTCGGAGTCAGATATTCGGTCAGGGTTTCTCCTGTACGTTTCGTCACGATTGCAGAAAGAACATAAGTATTCAGACTGTTATATTGAAACTCTGTTCCGGGTTTTCCATTGACAGATGCATTCAGAAAACTTCCAAGCCAGTCATTTCCGGACACGATACCTGATTCATTAAAAGTTACGCCGCTTGTCATGGTCAGCAGATGCTCTACTGTGATCACAGGGCGGAAAATCTTTGAAAAGGCATTTATATGATCCGGAAAAATGTCATAAATATTTTCATCGAGTTTTAATTTTTCCTCTTCGATCAACATGCCGATTGCCATACCTGTGATGCTCTTGCACATGGAATGTGTAATATGCCACATTCCTTTAGGGTATGGTGCAAAATTACATTCACAGATTACCTTGCCATGACGCAGTGCCATAAAATGATGCATTTCCGTATCTTTGGAAGCATCCAGTTCCCGAAGAAGGGCAGCAAACAGATCAGAGGAGATTCCCTGACTCTCCGGTGTGGCACGTACAAATGTCTGTTCATAAACTGCATCAAACGGAAAATCCGGTTTCTGTGGGAAATAATCTACCCGTGTACCGCCTGTCTTTCCAAGGATCATATTAAAAACCAGTTCTGCAACCGCAATCTGTTCTTTTGCCATAGAGAATACCTCCTTTTTCGGATTTATTTTGATTATACAGACCTCATACAACAAATGCAAATTATATTTTTACGAGAAAGGATATTACCAGTGGACAGTAGCGCAGGATTCTCTTTCTGCGGGAAGCTCACTTTAGTGACATAATAAAACGGCTGCGGAATGAACCGCAGCCAGTAATAAGTTTCATCTGTTTACCTTTCGTCAAAAGCAACAAAATCTGTATGATGTCCTACATATTTGTAAGCAGGACGAATGATCTTATTTGCATTAATCAGTTCTTCCAGACGGTGAGCACTCCAGCCCGGCATACGTGCAATAGCAAAGATCGGAGTAAATAACTCTTCCGGAATACCAAGCATGCTGTATACAAATCCACTGTAGAAGTCCACATTTGCGCAGACATTCTTAAACAGTTTTCTATGTTCCATAATCAGTTTGCCGGCAATATTTTCTACTCTGTTATAAAGCTCGAATTCCTCTGTCATTCCCTTTTCCTCAGCAAGTGCCTGGGCAAAGCGTTTCAGGATCACTTCTCGAGGATCGGAAAGTGTATAGACTGCATGCCCCATACCATAGATTAGCCCTGCATGGTCAAATGCTTCTTTATTCAGAACCTTCTTGAGGTAAGTTATGATTTCATCTTCGTTATCCCAGTGATCTTGATCTACATGAGACTTCAGATCAGCAAACATATTCTGAACTTTCAGGTTTGCTCCACCATGACGAGGTCCCTTCAGAGATCCGATGGATGCAGCAGTAGAAGAGTAGGTATCTGTCCCTGAAGAAGTTACCACATGAGTGGTGAAAGTGGAGTTATTACCGCCACCATGCTCAGCATGCAGGATCAGTGCAATATCCAGAACTTTTGCTTCCAGTTCTGTGTATTTTCCATCCGGGCGAAGCATAAGAAGAATGTTCTCGGCAAGAGAAAGCCCCTTCTGCGGATTACGGATAAATAAGGTATCATCCTTTCTGAAATGGCGATATGCATGGTAAGAATATACGGCAATTTCAGGAAGCTTTGCAATCAGTTCCAGAGACTGACGAAGTACATTTTCAGGAGAAATATCTTCCGGATTGTCATCATATGTATAGAGAGCCAGAACACAACGCTGCATGGCATTCATAATATTGGCATTGGTTCCCTTCATAACAACATCGCGGACAAAACGACCGCCAAGCTCCTCCATATCAGACATCATATCCAGAAATCTGGAAAGTTCTTCCTTATCAGGGAGCTTACCGAAGATCAGAAGATAAATTGTTTCTTCAAATCCAAAACGTCTTCCGTTCAGACCACTGATGATATCCTGTACATTGATTCCCTGATAGTATAAACGTCCATCAGCCGGAATCTGTCTGCCGTTGATCAGATTATAACCATTAACATCAGAAATCTCTGTAAGACCTGTCAGGACACCTTTACCTGCGGAGTCACGAAGACCTCTTTTTACATTATATTCTACATACAGATTTGGATCGATATGATGATTCTTGAGCAGTTCCTGTTCAAAGAATCTTATTTTGTCACGAAGCTGTCCGGAATCTTCCAGACTCATCATTTCATGTTTTTCCATAATATCATTCCTCATTTCCCCGTTATTTATCTACAGCAATATTCGCAAATTCACTTATAGCAATACTCGTAAATAATGCATATTATAGTGAATTTTATTAAAAAACACTGATACAGTGAATTGCAGATGCATCCTTGCGATCAGTGTTTTACTATGGCGAACATTTGTATTTGTACCTATTTAAACATTGTACAGTAAAGTGATGGGAAAGGCAAGACAAAGATTGTATTTTTTTTCATACATTCATATTAAAGTGATAACGCTTTAAAATTATACAGAAGGAAAATTATGAAAAATATAACACAAAATCATGGAACGTGCTATAATAGCCAACAGAAAGCATGATAAAGGGGAAGTGAGAAAAGAAATGTCAGAAAGAAAAATGAAACGAGTTGAGGACTCCTTAACAGAGCAGTCTCATTTATTAATGCCAAAGTGTCTGAATGCCGCAGGTTATCTGTTTGGCGGACAGCTGCTTGCATGGATTGATGAAACAGCAGGTATTGTTGCCAAGCGTCATGCGGAAATGAATGTGGTAACTGTTGCAGTAGACAATATGTATTTCAAAGCCGGAGCCAGAGTGAATGATACCATCGTTCTCATCGGACGGCTTACGCATGTGGGACGTTCTTCCATGGAAGTCCGTATTGATACTTACTGTGAAGCCCTTGATGGAACCAGAACCATGATCAACCGTGCATATTTTATTATGGTTGGAACAGATGAACATCAGCATCCTGTGGAAGTACCGGGACTTATCATTGAGGGAGTTACTCAGCAGATAGAGAATGAAGCTGCACAGAAACGTGCAAAACTCTGGAAAGTACGCAGACAGGAAGGATTTTAACAAAACAGCCGCAAATGCGGCTGTTTTTGTTTATCAGTAACATTTACTGCAAGGTCCGTATCCCATAGCCTCGGCTTCTGATCTGGATACCTGTCTGGCTGTATCCGGGTTCATTCTTCCACAGTTGGGAATGCTGTGATATTTTTCGCCGGTTGCAGGGATCCATACCATTGTTCCTACATCTGCATTGTTGGATTCTTCCTGTTCAGGTACCGGATCAGAAGTGGTAGTTTCTTCCTGCCAGGAGTTTCCACCAGCGCCACCTGCAGAAGCATTTACAGAGGAGTCTCCGGAAGAATAATCATTGCATGGCTCCTGTGACCAGGAAATATTTGTTCCATCGGAGACTGCAATGATCGTACCCTGTTTATCTGTTCGGAATACAGGGATTCCCATATCTGATAAACGTCCCATTGTATCTGCTGACGGATGATTATACTGATTATTGATTCCGCAGCTTATGACTGCGTAAGATGGAGAAGTTGCCTCAAGGAAATCCCAGGTAGTTGAACTTGCAGACCCATGATGACCAACAGAAAGAACATCGCAGTCAAGGTTCATACCAGTACTGATCATATCCTGTTCACTGGTTTCCTCTGCATCTCCGGTAAAAATAAAGCTATTTGAACCATTTTCAAGTTTGATTACAAGAGAGTTATCATTACTGTTCTGGCTGATACCATTCGGTGCAAGAACAGTGAAACTTCCGGTGCCAAAATCAAATGTTTCACCTACAGAAGGATACTGTACGATAATTGCATTTGCAGTGGCAGTATTCATAAAATTATTGAATAAATTTGAAGTATGTACATAGTCTGGTCCGAATATATTACTTACAGAGAAATTGTCTATACATGGAACAAGACCGCCGATATGATCTTCATCATAGTGAGAAGCGATCATATAGTCAATGTTTTCCACATTCTGTTCCTGTAAGTAGGAGATGATCAGATCAGCATGGCTCTGATCCCCGCCATCGTACAAAAGATTTTGTCCTCCGGACTGTACTAAGATGGCATTTCCCTGTCCAACGTCAATAAAATGAACTGCCATCTCACTGTTGCCTTCAGCTTTTACCGTCAGTGCTGATTGCGGAACTAAGGTAAACAGCAGAAGGAACAGAGATAGAATTAGTGATAGTAACCTGTTTTGTTTCTTCATAAAAAGCCTCCTGAATGTTAATAACAGTTTGATTATACCATTTATTGAGAAACAAAAACATAATTATAGTAATTTCGTAAAATAATACAAATAATCCAGTCTATCTTGGAGCGGGTTTGAAAAATGCTTTAGCGTGAAGTCCTGCGTCAGATTGATTAATACTCTATCTGCTGAACTTCCTCTCCATTGTCTTCCCATGTATCAGAGTTATCCAGAGAACCATCTGTGCTGTCACCGGAACCGTCATCGATGGGATAATCAATCTGATCGGAAGAATCATCCCCTGTCTCGTCAGACGATGTCTGATCATTGTTTCCATCATCAGAAGATCCATCTCCTGTATCTGTATTATCATTCTCCTGCCCTGTATCATCCAGAGAACCGTCCTGCGTCGTATCAGTATTGTAAGAAGAGTCATTGTAAGAAGTATCATTATAACTGTTGTCATAATCAGAATCATAGTTACTTTCCTGAGTATAAATGGTAAATCCATCCTCCTCAGCCTGAGCTTCTGCCTGTGCCTGAGCCTCAGCAGCAGTTTCCGGAGCTTCCGTAAAGTTTGTAACAGCTTTTGACACTGTATTACCGGTTGGTGCCACAGCAGAAACTGCAAACATCGCGCCACAAAGCAGGATTGCAGTTCCGGCAATCTGAATTTCATCTATATGTCTCATAGTTTATATTCTCCTTGCTTATCTATGTTTGTTTCTTTCTATTTCTATGCATATCCAGATTATTTACAGCAATATTATATACCTTAAGTAGATTTTTTTGTAGAGTAAATTTTAAGTTACTGTTCATACATCACTATCCTGAGATATACAAGCCAAAATTGAAAAAAAACTGGATTCTGTCTGAAAAATCTGTTATTATAAGAATCGTATGAATATAATTTCAACTATAATACAGTTTATCTAATTATTTTCTTTCCTGTATGATATCAGGGTAAAAAAATCCCCATAAAATTGAAATTATAAATTTAAAAACAGAGGTGTCATTTATGAGCTGGTATAATGAGGCAATTTTCTATCACATCTATCCACTGGGTTTAACCGGTGCGCCGAAGCACAATGACTACAGTGCTCCTGTTTCCCGTCTGAACACATTACTTCCATGGATCGACCACATCAGAGAAATCGGATGTACAGCATTATACATCGGACCTTTATTCGAGAGTGTAGGACATGGCTATGAAACCACAGATTACAAAAAGCTAGATTCCCGTCTCGGAACCAACGAAGACCTTAAAAACTTCGTGGCAGCCTGTCATGAAAAAGAGATCAAAGTTATTTTCGATGGTGTATTCAATCACACAGGCCGTGATTTCTTTGCATTTAAAGATATTCAGCAAAACCGCGAACATTCCAGATATCTCAACTGGTACTGCAATGTGAACTTCGGAGGGAATACGGAATACAATGACGGCTTCTCCTACGAAAACTGGGGTGGATACAACCTTCTGGTAAAATTAAACCAAAGAAACCCGGAAGTACAGAATTACATCTGTGATGTGATCCGTTTCTGGGTATCAGAATTTGATGTAGATGGAATCCGTCTGGATGCGGCAGATGTCCTTGATTTTGATTTCATGCGTGCCCTGCGCCGTACAGCAGCAGAAGTAAAGGAAGATTTCTGGCTTATGGGCGAAGTGATCCATGGCGATTACAGTAGATGGGTAAATGGAGAAACGCTCCACAGTGTAACAAACTATGCCCTGCATAAAGCACTCTACAGCGGACATAACGATCACAACTATTTCGAAATCGCACATACTGTAAAATATCTCCAGAATATGGGAAATCTTGATCTCTACAACTTTGTGGACAACCATGATGTAGAACGTATTTATACCAAGCTTTCAAATAAAGCACATTTTGCACCTGTTCATGTCTTACTCTATACACTTCCGGGTGTACCAAGTATCTATTACGGTTCTGAGTTCGGTATTGAAGGAAAGAAAGAGAAATTCTCCGATGACAGCCTCAGACCGGCTCTGGATATTAAAGACTATGCAGATGCAGTACAGAAGAATCCATGTACAGCCCTGATCGCAGCTCTTGGAAAGATACGACAGCATACACCTGCATTAAGCTACGGAAGCTACGCTGAACTTCAGCTTACCAACCGCCAGTTTGCATTTGCCCGTGACCTTGACGGAATACGTGTGATCGTTACCGTAAATAACGATGATAATGCAGCAGATATGAGCCTTCCGGCAGGAAATTGCGCAGAATATATCGGAACCCTCACGGGCCGTAAAGTACCTGTTCAGGATGGACGTATCAATGTAACAGTAGCCGCAAACAGCGGTGAAATCTGGGTTCCGGCGGGTGAAATGCCAGAATATATATCAGTAAAAACAGAAACTGCAGATATCAAAAAAGTACAGGAAGAAACAGAAGAAACAACTTCCACTCAGACTGAGTCTCCTGCACAGAAAACAATAACCGCAACAGAAGAAACCGCAGCAGCAAAAGCAGAAGATATTCAGCCTGAAAAAACTGCCGATACTTCAGCCATATCAGCAGAAAACAGTTTTCCGGAAAATACGGAAGCCGCTGCTGAAAAGGAAAAGACAGTAATTGTAGATATGAATAAATCCCCGGAAGACATGACTGTAGATGAATTACAGCAGGCAATCCTTGCCAAAATGGCAGGTAACGGCCTTGTTACAGACCAGATGAAGAAAACAGTATATGATAATATCTGGCATGATTCTCTGGTAAACTGGCTCAAGAGCTTCCACTGATCAGATTATCGTCAGTATTTTTATCTTGCGACAATTTTTTTGCCATTGACTAAATATTTTTTTGATGGTAAGATATGAATACAGGTTATTGAACAAGGATAGCTGTTTGGAATCTTGCAATGTAAAGATTGGTTAAACAGCTGCAGACAATCAATCACACTAAATCGTACGGGAGGAATTCACTCATGAAAACACTTGAAACTAAAAAAGCACCAGCAGCAATCGGACCATATTCTCAGGCAAAAATGACAGGAAATTTCTTATTTGCATCCGGTCAGATTCCGGTAGACCCGGCTACAGGTGAAGTTGCAGGCGATAAAATCGAAACACAGGCAGAGCAGTCCTGCAAGAACGTAGGAGCAATTCTTGAAGAAGCCGGACTTACATTTGACAATGTTATCAAGACTACATGCTTCCTTGCTGATATGGCAGATTTCGCTGCATTCAACGCTGTATACGAGAAATACTTCACAAGCAAACCGGCCCGCTCCTGTGTTGCTGTAAAACAGCTTCCGAAGAACGTACTCTGCGAAGTGGAAGCTATCGCTGTAGCTGAGTAATTCAGCCAAACCACAATATAATAGATATTTCAAAACAATTTCTGAATCTGATTCAGATGGGGAAAACAGCCAGGGAAAAATCCACCTGGCTGTTTTTGGTTTTCAGGCTACCTGCAATTGCTGATATTTGCTATAATAGTATAAAAGAATTCCGGCAAAATGAAAGGTAAAAGTTATGAGATCAATATCCATATATGCACTTACGAGAAATCAGAATAAAGATTCTCTGTCAAAACTGGAACGTCAGTTATCCGGTCGGGAATATTTCCTCAAAATACGGGAATGGGAACTTCAGAGTATGAAAGCACTGGTATGCCAGTTAGAATCGCATATGATTAAAGTCTGTTCCCTGCGCTTTTTCTATTCCTACCAGATTCCAAAACTCGGGAAAGAATTTGATCTTCTCCAGATCAAAGACGACCAGATTATAAATATTGAACTGAAAAGCGGGGCTGTATCTGAGGAGGCAATTCGTAAACAGCTTATGCAGAACCGTTATTACCTTTCCGTTCTCGGACGCTCCATACAGTCTTATACGTATATCAGCAGTCAGAATCGCCTTGTCAGGCTTACCAACCATGATCATATTGCAGAAGCCGACTGGATAGAGCTGTGCAGATCACTGCAAAAGGAGAGCAGTGATTATCAGGGGAATATTGACGATCTGTTTCAGGCCGAACTATATCTGATTTCCCCAATCACAGAACCGGCTCGTTTCCTGAAAAAAGAATACTTTCTGACTTCCCAGCAGCGGGATATCCAGCGCCAGATTTTAAAGAAACTCCGTATCAGCCGGTTCGGATATTTCTGTTTTACCGGACTTCCAGGAACAGGAAAAACATTGCTTCTCTATGATATCGCCATGAAACTGTCCAGGCGTCAGCAGATATGCATGATTCACTGCGGTAATGCCGGAAAAGAATGGAAAATACTGCATAAACGTTTACAGCGTATTGCTTTTCTTTCGGACAATCAGCTGACCGAAAATACAGAGCTGAAACATTACAGTGCAGTTCTGGTAGACGAAGCACATTTGCTTTCTTCAGAAAAACTGCAGATTCTGTTAACGCAATCGGAGGGGGAGTTTCCTGTAATATTTTCCAGCGATTCCGAAGATGCCATATGTCCTGAAGAATTAGGGGTAAATACATTAAAACTCATAGAAAACCTGCCGGAAATCCAGATGTTTCACTTAACCAACCGCATCCGTACCAATGCGGAACTTTCCTCATTTATCCAGAATATGCTACACCTTACAGACAGAAAAACCTCCAAACCCTATCCGCATGTTTCTGTTGTATATGCAAATAATGAAGAGGAGACTGCTGCCTTACTGGAAGACTATATACATCAGGGCTATGAATATGAAATTACTGCTGTGAGAGACATAAAACGTCTTGTTATCATATTGGATGAACGATATTACTATGATCAGAACAGATATCTGCGTTCAAAATATCTCAGTAAAGAAGGCAGGTCTGATGTCCGTAATTTATTTCACCGGCTGAATCAGGCCAAAGAGGAACTTTCTATAATTGTTAGAGAAAATACATATGTGTACGAAACATTACTCACGCTTTTACAGCCTGATACTGTCAGATAAAAACTGCAAACTATCCGACTCTCCCTTGAAATCCCCCACCATTCCGTATATAATTGGAACATTGTGGGGGATTTTCCCTTTTTTATCATACTCAAATCCTTCTGCTGATATTTTTATCAATACAGTATTGGTAAATTGCTTAAGTTAATGACATTGGTGATAAAGAGGGACTTCATGTCTCTTACAGATATTTCAAAAATGCCTGCAAGAGTAAAGTGTGTGGTGCTGGGATGGCATACGATGGAAGAGTTTCTTGGAAAAGAGAAAAAGTAGAAATTTTGTTATAGAAGCCAAGGAAACGGAACTGTTAAACATGATGGAGAATCCAAATACTCCACAGAAGTTTGCTTACAATATCATAAAAGGTGAGAATATGGCACTTCAACAGTTAAAATATGTGGTAACAGTAGCAGAAACAGGAACGATTACAGAGGCTGCAAAGCAGTTATTTATTTCTCAGCCAAGTCTGACGAATGCTGTTCATGAACTGGAAAAAGAGATGGATGTAGTTATTTTTAACAGAACAAATAAAGGTATCAGCATTTCCAAAGAGGGAGAGGATTTTCTGGGATATGCCCGTCAGATATTAGAACAGGCAGACATCTTAGAAGAGAAATATAAGGGACATTGCGGCGGAAAGAAGAAATTTTGCGTATCTACACAGCATTACTCTTTTGCGGTAAATGCGTTTGTGGATCTGATCAAAGAATATGGGCAGGATGAATATGATTTCAGTCTCCGCGAAACCCAGACTTATGAAATTATAGAGGATGTAACAAAGATGAGGAGTGAAATAGGAATTTTGTTTCTGAATGATTTTAATCGGGCAGTTATCACCAAGATTCTGAAATCATATGACCTGGAATTTCACCTGTTATTTATTGCCAGTCCTCATGTATTCATCAGCAGAGAACATCCTCTGGCAGACAAAAAAATGATTACAAACGAGATGTAAGAGATATTTATCAGGAACTCATTCAGATGCCGTTTTCAGGAATTGGACTGGATTTTGTTGAAGAAAAGGAAACCGGAAATCTGATTGAAAAATATGGTTTTCCTCAGGATAAGCTGTTATTTGCCGGAGTTGTAAGCGGAAAAAGCTTCCGCTGAGAAAATCTGACTGGTATACAGAATATCTTGATTTTGCAGTTCCTGCATTTCGCCTGACACACAGCGGAGTAAAACCGGAAACCCAGATTCACACGCATATGTGTTACAGTGAATTTTCAGATATCATTCCGGCAATTGACGATATGGATGCGGATGTTATTACTTTTGAGGCATCACGTTCGGATCTGCAGCATGAAGAACTTCTGGCGTGTTATCCTGACAAGTGGGCGAGACTGGTTAAAAGTATTGTGGGCATAATCTAATTGTAGCCAAAAAGAGTAATAGATAAGCATCCGCAACAGAAAATATTATAGAAGGAAAGAAAAAAAATGGTGGATAATCCATATAAGATTGCCGGAAATATACTTTCGGCGTCATTAGAATCTGATTATAATTTCAGAAGTGTTGATCTGTATGGCTCTTCGGTACGTGGAAAAGAAGATTCGCTATGCTCGGAATTTCATTTGGAAAATGAAAGCGGCACAGGGGATATCGCCATGTACCAGATATTTCCAGGTATGGAACTGGTCTATAATGACATGCATATGGAATATTGCAACAAGGCACAGAGTCCGCGCTTTGGACTTATTGAAATTAATTATTGCCGGGAGGGACGCTGTGAATGTGCATTTGGAGAATATAGCTATTGTTATATGGCTTCCGGTAATTTATCCATTTGTTCCCTACAGGGAAAATCACATACCTCGTCATTTCCTACTTCTCATTATCATGGAATAACAGTTATAATCAATCTTGCCCAGATTACAGATGAAATGAAAAGAATTTTAGAGCTTCTTTCCATTGATCTTACCCGAATTTCAAAATTTACAGAAAAGCAGGATTTCTACATGGTTCGTGCAAGTGAAAATGTCAGGCATATCTTTTCGGAATTGTATACCGTTCAGAATCATATAAAGTCCAGCTATATCAGAATAAAAATTCTGGAACTGTTATTAATACTGTCAGAAACGGATTTTGATGCAGATAAGAAAAAATGTGTTTATTTTTCAAAAGAACAAAGAGACTGTGTTTTGAAAATTCATGATTTTGTAGTGGAACACATTACAGAACATTATACTATAGAGGAATTGGCAGAACAGTTTAAAATATCACCTACAGCAATGAAGAACTGTTTCAGAGGCATTTACGGTGTTCCGATTTATACTTACTGCCGTACTTATCGTCTGCAGATCGCTGAGAAATTATTGCGGGAAGGGCAATTGTCTGTAGCAGAGATTGCGGCAAAGATCGGATATATCAATCCGAACAAATTTACATCTGCATTTCGTACAGAATACAAAATGACACCTACAGAATATAAAAAGAATGTCTGATCGGATAGAAATTAGTCTGTCTGGTCATTGAGTTTCAAATACAGGTCAGATAAAATATGCATTGGTTAGCAAAGACTAATCAATGTATATTTTTTACTTATCAGGAGGATTTGAAATAATGAAAAACAAAAAAGTTACAAGTATGTTTTTATCATGTGCATTAGGTTTTTGTGTGTTATTTGGCTATGGAAGCACCAGCAGTGCAGCAGAAACACAGCAGAATACAAGTACTGAAGAAGATAATCAGGATGATAGCGAAGCTTCAGAGAGCACAGCGCAGGACGATCAGGAGGCTGCTGAACAGCTTCTGACTGATTTAAAAGGTACTTATCAGGAACTTTGGCCAGTGATTCTTGCAGATGAATATAACCAGCTGTGGATGGATGACAGTGCAGCAATCGTGGGTGACGACAACGCCGAAGCAGCTGTTGAAAAAATGTCTTCTATGGTAACCGGAACCGTTACCGGCGAAGAGGCAGTGGAGACCTATAAAGATGGAAATATGGCATATGACTGCGATTTTTTACAGGATGTAGATCAGTTTACGTTTGATGGAACAACCATCTCTGGCTCGGATAAAGACGGTAAAGAATTGTTTAAACATACTTATCACTATGAAGGTATGGAGGAAACCCGTGGACTTTATATTTACGAGAGTGATGATGCTGATTCTGGTGAATTTACTTATTTTTGTATTGCTCCGGATACAATGGACACTACATGGCATATTGAATTCAGATATGGAAGCGACCTGGATGCACTGGGACAGTATGATGCAGGTGACTATGCTTATTGGCTGGCAGCTGGTATTTCTACTGATTATACACAGGAAGATATTGAAAACTGCATCCAGCTTTTCTGTACAGAAAATTTATCTGAAGCGGAATAAATAGTGATTTTAAATCGGTGGGAATGGAACGGGAAAGGAGTTCTGCATCCCACCGATTTTTAACTGAAACAAGTAAGTCTCCTGCATTAAGTTCGCGAAGCAAACGATACTCCTTTGGCTTTGCACAAGGAGGTTCATATTTTTTGCATCACGTAGTGTATTACTGAACGTGGAGTGAACAGTAGTATAAGTTGTCTGCTCTGATGGAGGCGGATGAGTATTTTTGTTTAAAAATGACATAGATGAGAATAAATCCCAACAAGGAAAATATTTGCTTCACATTATTGACAGGGAACAATATAAGGTTATAATTATAACAACGTTATATAACGGTGTTACGAAAAGGAGATATACGTGGCGAAGCAGATAGAAGGTGTTTCTGAAAAAATAGAAAAATGTGCAAGGGAGGAATTTCTGAAAAACGGTTATACAGATGCATCGCTTAGAACAATCGCGTCAGAGGCCGGCACTACTACGGGTTCCATATATTCCAGATACGGTGATAAAGAGGGACTTTTTTCTGCAATCGTTGAGCCAGCGGCAAATGAATTTATTGAAAAATTCAGAAGCATACAGGAGGAATTTCATTCTATGGAATCTGACAGACAGGCAGAATCGCTGGAGGATTTCACCATGGATGGAATGCAGCGGATGGTTGAATATATGTATGAGCATTTAGAAGAATTCCGATTACTTGTAAATGCTGCCCATGGCACAAAGTTTCAGAATTTTGTAGAACATCTGGTGGAAATCGAGACAGACTATACATATAAATTTATGGAATCCGTTGGTCTGGATCCAACTAAGCGTAAGCATATCACGAAAGACTTTATGCATATCATGAACAAGGCGCTTTTTGAGAGTTTTTTTGAAGTGATCCGACATGATATGTCAAAAGAAGAAGCACTGGAATATGTGGTAATGCTTGAGAAATATCACAATGCAGGGTGGAATATCATATATGATGAATATTGCTGATGTGATGCGGCAGTTGTAACATTTTCAGAAACGAATATTGTTGAACTAAAAAGGTTGCCAATATTGGAAGATAAAGGCAGCCTGTCATTTAAAATATGAGTTAGTCACGGCTAATAAATAAACGCTTCAGATTTAACATAAATAACGTTTGATACAAATATTTTTGAACAGTAACAGCTTATATACAAAATTTCATAAAGAAAAGGAGAACCAATATGAAGAAGGATGGAAAACTTAAAGGAAAAGATCTGATTAACATAGGTATATACGCAGCAATATATTGCGTGATCATGACTGCGGTTGCAATGCTTGGTTTCATTCCGATTATGATGCCGATGCTTTGTGTACTTGTACCACTTCTCGGTGGAATTCCATATATGCTTTTTATAACAAAGGTTGAAAAGTTTGGAATGATCACAATATATGCGATAATCGTAGGACTGTTTCTGTGGATTACAGGTATGGGTTACTGGCCATTCATATTTGGAATTATATTTGGACTTATAGCTGATTTTATTGCAAAGACAGGAAATTATAAGAGCAGTACCAGATCTGTATTAAGTGCAGGAATTTTCAGTATCGTAATATTTGGAAACTTTATACCACTTTTTATCAATGCAGATGAATACTTTAAGACACGCCAGAGTTTTGGCAGTGATTATATAAATGAACTGACAGATATAATGAGTCATTCATGGCTGATACCGGTACTGCTTGCAGCTACTGTGGTGTGTGGAATCATCGGAGGACTTATTGGAAAGGATGTATTAAAGAAACATTTTGTTAAGGCGGGAATTGCATAATGACAGTGCAGCGAATGAAATTTGATCCCAGGACAAAACTGCTTTTGCTTTTTACTATGGCTGTATTTGTACTGGGTGGTGCGGCAAGTGACCTGTTTAATGATTATCTGCCGATATTTTGCATGATTCCTATTGTGTTATTGCTTTGCTGTGGAAAATGGAAAAAGGCAATCGTTTATTTTGCAATCTACATGGCTTCCTACTGCGTATACATATTTGCGTTGCCACAATTATCTGGTGTATTGGGATATATTGTACTTGCAATGTGTGGAATATTAAATCGTTTTCTTCCGGGAATTATAACGGGTGAGTATTTAATGCAGACGACTACGGTAAGTGAGTTTAATGCGGCGATGGGCAAAATGCATGTCACGGAGAAGATAACGATTCCGTTGTCTGTAATGTTTCGTTTTTTTCCAACTATAGCAGATGAATTTTCATCAATAAATGACGCAATGCGAATGAGAGACATACGGTTTGGCGGAAAGAATGCAGGTAAAATGATTGAGTACCGGATGATTCCGTTGTTGGTATGCTCTGCGAGAATCGGAGAAGAACTCAATGCGGCGGCGATTACAAGAGGCCTTGGCGGGGATGTAAAACGTACAAATGTCTGCCAGATTGGGTTTCATATACAGGATTATGTACTTATCCTGGTGTGCGCTGTGCCGTATCTGATATGGATCCTGTCCATACTGAAATAAGCAGGAAGGTTTGTATGGTGTTCAGGGCACAGGAATGATTTTTCAGGCACACCGGCATCATAATATATGGATATATAGGATGAAGAAAAAATGATTCAGTTATCAAATGTTAATTTCAAATATAATAATTCCAGTCGCGGTGCACTGTATGATATTTCTCTTGATATTCATAAAGGGGAGTGTGTATTGCTTTGTGGTGATTCCGGCTGCGGTAAAACTACTGTTACAAGACTGATCAATGGTCTTATTCCACACTTCTATGAGGGTGAACTTACAGGCAGCGTGCGGGTATGTGGCATGAATGTGCCGGAAGAAGAAATTTACACAGTGTCCAGAAAAGTAGGCAGTGTATTTCAGAATCCACGAAGTCAGTTTTTCTGCCTTGATACTTCAAGCGAACTGGCATTTGGGTGTGAAAACCTTGGAATGCCGGTGGAACAGATCAATGAGCGGGTAAAGTATGCGGCAGAAGAGCTGGAACTGGAAAATCTTTTGGACAGAGATATATTTAAACTGTCCGGTGGTGAAAAGCAAAGAATCGCATGTGGCTCTGTGTCAGCGATGCTCCCGGATATCATAGTACTTGACGAACCGACTTCGAATCTGGATGCAGAGTCAATTGAACTTCTGAAACGTATACTTGCGCTATGGAAGAAACAAAATAAGACGATTATCATTGCAGAGCACAGACTTTACTGGCTGAAAGATATATGTGACAGGGCAGTATATCTTTCCGACGGTAAAATCCAGATGGATATTCCGATGAGAGAACTTACAGACTATTCAGAACAAAAGATGGAGAAACTGGGACTTCGGTCAATAAATGCGGATTTTCAAAGTCAGATAAATAAGTCGGACTGGAGTCCACCGTCACAGAATGAGCCAGATACGATCACATTGAAAGACTATGTATTTGCCTATGATGTAAAAACAATATTGGATATCAGAAATCTGCAGATTCCCAGAAATGAGGTTATTGCGATCACCGGTCAGAATGGAGCCGGAAAATCAACATTTATCAGATGTCTTTGTGGATTACAGAAAAAATTTAAAGGCAGAACCGTAATAAATAGTAAGGAATATAAGCCAAAAGAAATGTTGAAACTGTGTTACCTGGTAATGCAGGACGTGAATCATCAATTGTTTTGTGAAACAGTTGAGGATGAAATTGTTCTGGGCAGCGGTGATACGGATGAATTAAAAGTGCAGGAACTGATGGAAAAACTTGGGTTATGGGAGTTTAAGAACAGACACCCGATGTCGCTTTCGGGCGGGCAGAAACAAAGAGTTGCCATTGCTTCGTCGATGCTTGCCGGAAAAGAGATATTGATATTTGATGAACCCACCAGTGGACTTGATTACAGGCATATGATCCAGACTGCGGAATTGTTTATCAGACTAAAGGAGTCCGGGAAAAGCGTTCTGATCATCACACATGACAGAGAACTGATCAGGAAGTGCTGTACTTTTGAAATTCATATTGCGCAGGGAAAAGCAGAAGTAAATAAATATGAATCAAACTGAAGGAGGAACAGACTATGGCTGAACAAAAAACATCTAAGCCGACAAAACGGTTGTTTGAGTATGCGGATAATTACAAATATCTCACAATAGCCTCCTGGGTACTGGCAACCGTAAGCGCTTTTATAGCACTTGTACCATTTTATTATATTTGGAGGCTTATCAAAGAGGTAATCCGTGTATCACCGGATTTTGACAGGGCGCAGAATCTGTCTGCATATGGATGGTGCGCGGTAGGATCTGCGGTACTTGCCATGCTGATCTATATGGGTGGACTGATATGTTCACATCTTGCAGCATTTCATGTGCAGGCTACCATGCGTTCACGTCTGATGAGACATATCATGTCACTTCCGCTTGGATCTATGGATGAAGATGGAAGTGGTAAGGTGCGAAAAATAATCAATGAATCAAGTGCGGCGACAGAAACTTATCTGGCACATCAGCTTCCGGACAAATGCGTGGCAACTGCGACACCGATAGGACTTGTGGTTCTGCTTCTGGTATTTGACTGGAGACTCGGACTTTTAAGCCTGATCCCTGTAGTGCTCGGGTTCGCAATCATGAGTACAATGATGGGTGCAAATATGAAAAAGAAAATGGAAGAATATCAGAATGCACTTGAAGAGATGTCCAGTGAGGCAGTTGAGTACGTCAGAGGAATTCCGGTAGTAAAGACATTCGGACAGTCTGTATTTTCGTTCAAACGCTTCAGAGATTCCATCAAAAAGTATGAGAAATGGACGATTGCTTATACAAAGGATCTGAGAGTCCCGATGATGGGACTTACGACAGCAATCAATTCCGTGTTTGCGATCCTGATCGCAGCAACCTTCTGGCTGGGCGGAGTGAAAAGTGGAAGTGCAGATGGTACGTTTTTGCTGAATCTTATGTTCTATATCATTATCACGCCAATCATCACAGTTACCATGACGAAAATGATGTATGCCGGTGAGAATGTCATGATCGTGGAGGATGCGCTGAACAGAATTGACGGATTACTTGAGAAAAAGCCGCTTCCACAGTCTGTAAATCCGGCAAAGCCGCAGGATGCTTCCATATCTTTTAAGAATGTATCTTACCGATATGATGGTGCATCTGATGATGCGATACATAATATCAGCCTGGATATAAAATCCGGTGAGCATATTGCATTTGTAGGTCCGTCAGGTGGAGGAAAGAGTACACTTGCAAAACTTATAGCCAGATTTGCAGATGTAAACAGTGGCTTTATTGAAATTGGCGGAGTAAATGTAAAAAATATAAAAGCTTCTGATCTTATGAATACGGTATCTTTTGTATTTCAGGACAGTAAACTGCTTAAGATGTCGATATTTGATAATGTACGTATGGGTAATAAAAATGCGACACGGGAAGAAGTAATCGAAGCACTTCATAATGCCCAGTGTGATGACATCATAGAGAAACTTCCAGGTGGAATTGATACTGTGATTGGTTCAAAGGGAACGTATCTTTCCGGTGGCGAGACACAGCGTATCGCAATCGCCAGAGCCATGCTTAAAAATGCACCGATCCTGATATTGGATGAAGCTACTGCTTTTGCAGATCCCGACAACGAGGCAAAAGTTCAGGCTGCGTTCAGTAAATTGTCAGAAGGAAAAACGGTGATCATGATTGCGCACAGACTTTCTTCCGTCACAGAAGTTGACAGAATCTATGTGCTGAAAAATGGTCAGATTTGTCAGAGTGGAACGCATGAAAATCTTCTGTCGCAGGATGGTCTGTATGCGCATATGTGGAAAGAATTTAACAAATCAGTCAGCTGGAAGGTAGGTGCATAGTATGAAGTTAAGAGAAAAATTAATGCATAAATATGCCCTCTCAGAAAAGGGCGCATCTGATATGATCAAAGCATTCGTTTCAGTTACGATATCGGATCTTGTACTGATGGTACCAATTTCCATGCTGTATTTTCTGGTGGAAGATTATATGAATGGAACACTCGCCGGAAAAGGGATGTTCTATCTTGCGGGATGTCTGATATCGATGGTACTGATCGCGGTCACGACATATATTCAATACAATGCGACATTCCTTTCCACTTATGTGGAAAGCGGAGTAAGACGTATCACACTGGCTGAGAAACTCAGAAAGATACCTCTTTCCTTCTTCGGAAAAAAGGATCTGTCGGACCTTACAAGTACGATTATGGCAGACTGTGCAATGATGGAAACGGCTTCTTCTCATTTCATACCGGAACTTGTCGGTGCGTGCATATCAACAACGCTGGTTGCAATCGGTCTGTTTTTCTTTGACTGGAGAATGGCGATCGCGGCCTTGTGGGTGTTACCAGTATCTTTTGCAATCGTAATATGTTCTGAAAAGGTTCAGGATAAACTGAACAAAAAGCAGATGGATTATAAGATGGCATGTGCAGATGGAATCCAGGAAGGTCTTGAGAGTGTAAGAGATCTGCAGGCATATAACTATCAGGATGACTATATGAATGGCCTTGATACAAAAATACATGCGGTAGAAAAACATGCGATCGTAACAGAACTTGGAATGGCACTTTTTGTAGGAAGTGCACAGATGATATTGAAGCTTGGAATAGCGACAGTTGCGCTTACGGGAGGATATCTTCTTGCCAGTGGAAAAATTGACATTATCACATTTTTCATGTTCCTTATGGTTGTGTCGAGAATCTATGATCCAATGCAGGTGTCTCTGCAGAATGTAGCGGCGATCAATGCAGCAGGAGTACAGAGTGACAGGCTTGACGAGATTCTTTCACATGATGTGCAGGAAGGAACGACAGTACTTGATAATAAAGGTTATGACATCGAATTTAAGAATGTCGGATTTTCTTACGATACAAAAAAAACCATATTAAAAAATGTCTCATTTGTGGCAAAGCAGGGAGAGGTTACCGCACTGATCGGTCCGTCCGGTGGTGGAAAAACAACTGTTTCACGCCTTGCGTCACGATTCTGGGATGCAGACTGTGGAACGATCACAGTCGGAGGTATGGATATCTCCAGAATTGATCCGGAAACATTGATGTCACTGTATTCCATTGTATTTCAGGATGTAACTTTGTTTAACAATACGGTAATGGAGAATATCCGTATCGGTAAAAAGGATGCAACAGATGAGGAAGTTATTCAGGCGGCAAAGCTTGCGCATTGTGATGAATTTATAAAGAAGCTTTCCAAAGGCTATGATACTGTGATTGGAGAAAATGGCTCAGAGCTTTCCGGTGGGGAACGTCAGAGAATCTCAATCGCCAGGGCATTTTTAAAGGATGCACCGATCATTCTGCTGGATGAGGCAACTGCATCTCTGGATGTGGATAATGAAACGTTCATCCAGGAATCACTTTCACGCCTGATTAAAGATAAGACAGTTATGATCATTGCTCACCGGATGAGAACAGTTGCGAATGCAGATAAGATCGTAGTGTTAAAAGGCGGAGTTGTGGCAGAGAGCGGCAGCCCGGCAGAACTTGAGAAACAAAATGGCATATATAAAGGAATGGTGAATACACAGATGCTCGCGACGGAGTGGAATCTGTAAAAAAATCCCATAGAAAAGAGGCAAATTCAGTTATCAGAGTTTGTCTCTTTTTGAATTTTTATACGGCAATATTATGCACATGTAATGGTAAACGGTCACATTGTAGCAACAGGAGATGGTTCTATGGTTGACAGAATCAATAAAGAAGGTTATGAAAGCTTTGTAGCAGAACCCTGAAAAGAGGTGGACAGACATTGAAAGAAAAGACATATGTAGAAGAAATAGACCGAAGCATGTATGATTTCCGAAACGAGGAAAAAGATGCATATAAAGTAAAAAAAGGACTTCAGAGATGCAACGGTAGGTTGTGTTTCTGGCTTTTTTTGTTTATATGTTATACAGTATACGATTTCTTGATTTATAAGAACAGGATTGAGATGTTTATAATTTGAAAAAATGTTAAAAAATAAACAAATAATACATGGAAAATATTGGCACAATAGCAGACATATGATAGAAAAATAGCGGATATATGATAATAATATAGAGTAAATGACAAAAAATATCAAATATTAAAATAATTCAAAATACTATTGCGTTATAAAATTAACAATGATATAATGCGAACTGACAGAAGAGGTGAGTGCCTTCTGCAGCAGCATGTAAACTGGCATAATTTCAAAGGAGAGAACAGCAATGGCAAGATTTACATTACCAAGAGACATTTATCATGGAAAAGGATGTCTGGCAGAACTGAAAAATTTAAAAGGAAAGAAGGCAGTCCTTGTTGTTGGCGGTGGTTCCATGAAACGTCAGGGATTTCTGGACAAAGCAGTTAATTATTTAAAAGAAGGCGGAATGGAAGTTCAGCTGATTGAAGGCGTTGAACCAGATCCATCAGTAGAAACGGTTATGAAAGGTGCAAAAGTAATGCAGGAATTTCAGCCGGACTGGATCGTAGCTATGGGAGGTGGATCACCAATTGATGCAGCGAAAGCAATGTGGACATTTTATGAATACCCGGATACAAAATTTGAAGATCTCATTACACCTTTTGGATTCCCGGAATTAAGACAGAAAGCCAGATTTGCGGCGATTCCATCTACATCAGGAACAGCTACAGAAGTTACAGCTTTCTCTGTAATTACTGATTATAATACAGGAATTAAATATCCTCTGGCAGATTTTAATATCACACCGGATGTGGCAATCGTTGATCCGGAGCTGGTAGAAGGACTTCCGGTTAAACAGGTAGCGTATACCGGAATGGATGCATTAACACATGCAATTGAAGCATATGTTTCTACTTTACACTGTCCATATACAGATCCGCTTGCATTGCAGGCAATCGAGATGGTGCTGACATATCTTCCGGCATCTTATAATAAAAATATGGAGGCACGTGAGCAGATGCACTATGCACAGTGTCTGGCAGGAATGGCATTTTCCAATGCACTGCTTGGTATTGTTCATTCAATGGCTCATAAAACAGGAGCTGCATTTTCTACAGGTCATATTCCACATGGATGTGCAAATGCAATTTATCTTCCATATGTAATTAAATATAATGCGAAAGATCCTGTAGCGGCAGAGCGTTATGCAGAAATCGCAAGAAGAATGGGACTGGAAGGAACATGCCAGAAGGCATTGATCAACAGTCTCTGTGAAAAAATTGATGAATTCAATGTAAGATTAAATATCCCAAAAACATTAAAAGATTTTGGAATTCAGGAAGATGAGTTCAAGGAAAAAGTTGCAAAGATCGCAGAACTTGCAGTAGGTGATGCATGCACCGGCTCAAATCCAAGAGCAATCGATCCGGCAAATATGGAAAAACTCCTGACATGCACATATTATGGAACAGAAGTTGATTTCTGATAAAGGATTAAATAAATAATCGTGGTTAAATCGGAACCGAAATAGAGGTTAGTCAAAAAGGAACATATGTATTTTCTTTTCCCCTTGCTTTAATTATAAAAAGCAAGGGGAATTTTTATACCTTGCCTCAGAATAATTTCCAGAAAAGCACACGATTTTTCTTGAATTTCTGAAATGACCTGTATTATAATAAAATGATTAACGGCATATACCACAGCCGGTACCGCAGTGACCAAATGCCGTTTTCGGGGT
>ERZ826396.1418-NODE-1418-length-26508-cov-5.769554_pt1 | contig 26508 bp, 18 predicted proteins | sample MGYA00519926_ERZ826396 | MGnify/ENA primary metagenome ERZ826396 (study PRJEB31778, sample SAMEA3449230) | human gut metagenome | biome: human gut; feature: human-associated habitat; material: faeces | place: United Kingdom | collected 2010/2012 ... | reverse complement strand
AAAAGATCAAAAAGCTGACCGGTCTGGATCTGCGTGAGTTCGACGACGCTATCGTCTTTAAGGTAGCGCTGATGGTAAAGAAGTACCTGTCCAACAACCCGGCCAAATACTGATATTTCGCTGTGCGGGCCTTGCCCCGCCGGCGCCGAACCGGCCGCTCGAAACCGATGCTGGCCGGTTCTTTTTGCAGCATGGGCTGCGGACGGGCTGTCTTGACCGTCAAAAATCTTGATGTCAGGAGCTAATACGATTCCATGATCGATTTTGAACACGTTTCCAAAGAATATAAAAAGGGCGGACGCCTTGCGCTGGAGGATATAAACTTCCATGTGGATGAAGGCGAGTTCGTCTTTCTGCTGGGTCACTCCGGCGCGGGCAAATCCACCCTGCTCAAGCTGATCCTGCGGGAGGCACTGCCTACCTCCGGCAAGGTGACCGTGCTGGGCAAGGACGTTGCCAAGCTGCGCCGCCGCAAGATCCCTTACCTGCGCCGCCAGATGGGCATCATCTTTCAGGACTTCCGGCTGATCCCCAGTATGACCGTGTACGAGAATGTGGCTTTTGCCATGCACGTCCTCAACGTGCCCCGCAAGGAGATCCGTCCCCGCGTGGAGTACATTCTGGAGCTGGTGCATCTGGAGGATAAGGCCAAGTGCTACCCGGATACCCTTTCCGGCGGCGAGCAGCAGCGTGTGGCTGTGGCGCGTGCGCTGGTGCATAACCCCAAGCTGGTCATCGCGGACGAGCCCACCGGCAACATTGACCCGGAGCTGAGCTTGGAAATGATGCAGCTGCTGGAGCGGGTGAGCAAAATGGGCATCACGGTGCTGGTGGTCACCCACGAGCACGAGCTGGTGCACCGCTTCCATCAGCGTGTGGTCACCCTGAGCCATGGCCGCATCATCTCGGACGTGCCCGCAGACCCTGTGGCTGCCGCCGAGGATGATCTTTCGCTGGATGTTGCCGCCTTTGATGCGGACGATGCGTCCGCTGCCAAAAAGGAGGTGGCTGCCGTATGATGCGACCCTCTACCTTCTTCTTCCTTACCCGGCGCGGTGTGCGCAACTTGGGCAAGCACTGGGCTATGACCATTGCCTGCATCGCTTCCTTGAGCGTTTGCATGACTCTGAACATCTTTGCCAGTCTGGCCGAGGTGAACGTGGGCAACATGGTGGCCTATCTGGGCAGCCAGAACGAGACGGTGGTCTATCTGGACCCCGCGTGCGATGATGCCACCGCCGCGCAGGTAGGCGCGACCCTTTCGGCCATGCCGGGGGTCAGCGGGGTGCAGTACGTTTCCAAGCAGGATGTGCTCAACACCTACCGCGGCTATATGCAGGATTATTCCTCCCTGTGGGATGAATTTGAGACCGATAACCCCTTTAAGGCCAACTACCGGGTCACCCTGAGCGACCTGACCCAGATGGAGAGCATGAGCGTGAAGATGCAGGCCATCCCGGGCGTTGTCAGCGTTACCGCCCCGGTGGAGATGACCAATATCTTTGTGGAGATCCAGAAAGCCGTCACCAAGGGCGGACGCATGATCGTGCTGGTGCTGATGGTGGTCAGCATCATCACGGTGGGCAGCACCATCCGCCTGAGCGTTTTTGCCCGCCGCCGCGAGATCGAGATCATGAAGTATGTGGGTGCCACCAACCGCATGGTCACCCTGCCTTTCTTTGTGGAGGGTCTGACCATGGGTTTGATCTCCGGTATCCTGACTGCTGCGGTCAGCCTTGGCTGCTACAGCTATGTGGTCAACGCAGCCGGCGGTCTGGGCGGCATCTGGCAGATGCTCATGGGCCGCGCACTGGTGCCGGTGGCCAATGTGCTGCCGACCATCGTGGTAACAAGCCTGCTCAGCGGCGCCATCGTAGGCGGCGTGGGCAGTACGTTCTCTATCCGCAAACATCTGAATGTGTGACCGAAAGGAGCCGCGTTTTATGAGTAAAGCAATGCACGCAAAGCCCTTCCGGCTCACAGGCCCTTATACCGCCCGGCACGCCCGGCCGGAAAACCCCCGCAGCAAGCTGATCCGGGCGGTCAGCCTTGGGCTGGCCTGTGTCTGCCTGCTGCTGACGGCCACGGTGTACCCGGCCTCGGCAGCTACCAATAACACCAGCATGGCCAGCTTGCAGAGCAAGCTGGATAAGCTTTCCCAGTCTATCGATCAGCACAAAAAGGAGCTTTCGGACGCCAAAAAGAAGGAATCTGCCGCAAAGGCGCTGGAAAGCGAACTGAAGGAGCGGGTCACCGTTCTGCAGGATCAGATCGGCGTGCTGGGCGGTCAGATTGCCGCAGTGCAGAACAGCATCGGCGAGAAGGAACAGCAGATCGGTGTGATGCAGACCCAGATCGCGGACAAGCAGACCCAGATCGAGCAAAAGCAGAACGAGATAGATGCTCAGTGGGATGATTTCAAAAAGCACATGGCTGCCATGCAGGAGCTGCGGGACGGCGGCAGTGTGGCCATGCTCAGTGCGGTGAACGACCTGTACGAGCTGCTTACCTTCAACGAGGTGATGCAGGATATCTCCATCAAGGACACCGAGATCATGAACAACATGAAGTCTGCCAAGCAGGGGCTGGAGGACGATAAGGCCGCGCTGGAAGAGCAGAAGGCCGGTCTGGAAGCCGAAAAGGCAGAGCTGCAAAGCCAGAAGAGCGAGCTGGACAGCCAGAACGCCCAGATGAAGGGCAAGCAGAGCGAGCTGAACAACAGCATCTCTGCGGCAAAGCTTTCCGCTGCCGAGGCACAGGCGGCGCAGCAGAAGGCACAGGCAGCCATTGAATCCGACGAGTTGAACTACGAGGCCGTGAAAAAGGAGATCCAGAAGCTGATCGCCGCAGCCTCTGCCAGTAAGCCGCAGCTGAGCTTTAACGGCTTTGCCTGCCCGCTGAAGAGTTACAGCCGCATCTCCAGCGAGTACGGCTGGCGTAAGAACCCCGTCTCCGGCGTGAACAAGCTCCATGCCGGTATCGACTTTGCGGCAGCCGGCGGCACGCCTATCTACGCAGCCGCCAGCGGCTATGTGCAGGTGGCAGGCTGGTCTACCGGCGGCTATGGCAACTACGTTATCATCTACCACGGCAAAATGTCCGATGGCAATACCTATTCCACCCTGTACGCGCATATGCGCTCGGTGGCTACCAGTGCAGGCAAGTATGTGAAGCAGGGTGAACTGATCGGTTATGTGGGCACCACCGGCAATTCCACCGGCAACCACCTGCATCTGGAGGTGTGGAAGGGCGGCTCCAAGGCCAACGCCGTGAACCCCCGCAGCTGCATCCCCATCCCCCACAACTAACAAGCAACGCAAGGAGTCTGGTTGATTTATGAACGAACAAAAACGCAAGCGCGTGCTGCGCATCGGCTGTCTGGTTCTGGCAGGGGTGTTTGTACTCTCGCTGCTGGGCAGCATCCTTATGATGCTGCTGCTCTGACCGGGAGGAACGAACCATGAACCGTAAAATTTCTTTGGGTATGGCAGTCACCATCGTGATCCTTGCCATGACCGTGACCTTTTCCATCACGATGCTCATCGCCATGCGTCTGTTCGACAGCACGGTCAACAGCGTAAAAGAAAAGGAAAGTATGTACAACAAGATCGCTGAGGTGGACCGCTATGTCCGCAGCAACGATTACTACACCATCGACGAGACGATGCTGTACGACCGTCTGACCGCCGGTTATCTGCTGGGCACGGGCGACAAGTACGCCCGCTACTACACCGCCAACGCCTACACCGAGCTGATGAACATCCAGAGCGGCAAAATCCTGGGCATTGGCGTGGAGCTTGGCATCGACCAGACCGGCTACGCCAAGGTGACCCGCGTCTACGACGGCTCTCCCGCGCAGGAAGCAGGCATCGCCGTGGGTGACTACATCACCACCGTAGGCGATACCGATGTCAAGAGCCTGTCCAGTGCAGATGCCGTGTACAAAGCCCTGCAGGGCGAGGCCGGTACGACCGTTACTGTGACATGGCTGAACAGTGCTGCCGCCAGCAAAACGGCTGAGCTGACCCATTCCGGCTACACCAGCACCACCGTGGACTACCAGCTGCTGGACAATGTGGGCTACATCCGCATCCGTCAGTTTGATGGCACTACGCCCAGCGAGCTAGACTACGCCCTGCGCACCCTGACCGCAAACGGCGCAGCCAGTCTGGTATTCGACCTGCGGGATAACGGCGGCGGCATTCTGGAAGATGCAGTCAGCTGCATCGACCTGATCGCCCCGGAGGGCACGGTGGCCTACGCCGAGGATAAAAACGGCAACCGCACCGTCATCGGCAGCAGCGATGCCGAAAGCTCCGTCAGCCTGCCCATGGTCTGCCTTGTAAACGGCAACACTGCCAGCGCAGCCGAGTTGTTCGCAGCCACCCTGCGCACCATGAACGGTGCCCGTCTGGTGGGCACCACCACCATGGGCAAGGGCACTATTCAAAGCAGTCCGCAGCGCCTGTCGGACGGCAGCGCCGTGGTCATCACAGTGGCAAAGCTGGTCTGCGGCGACGGCAGCTGCTTTGACGGTACCGGCCTGACCGTGGATGTGGAGCACGCCCTGAGCGCAGAGGAAGCTACGAACTTCTACGACTACACGCCCCAGACCGACCCGCAGGTGCAGCGCGCTGTCAGCGCTGCCCAGCAGCTGAGCGGCACTACCACGCTGGCAGGCGCAAGCTCTGCCGCCGCAGCGGACAGTGCCGCAGCTTCTGCCGCAGCAGAGGATACCGCCCCTGCAGAGACTGCGGAAGGGGAGACCGCCGAAGGCGAGACTGCTGCGTCTGAGCCGGAAACGGCTGCAAGCGCAGCGGAGTGAGCCCGCAGATCTGAACCATAACACCAAAAAGGCTGCTGCGTTCTGCAACAGCCTTTTTCTGAGAAAGGAATTGACCCTATGCCGGAACTGACCGACCTTTCTGTGATCCGTGCCCTGTGCGAAAAATACGATTTTGCACTTTCCAAGGGCTTTGGGCAGAACTTTATCATCAACCCGGGCATCCCCACCAAGATCGTGGATGCCAGCGGGGTAGACAAGCGCTACGGTGTCATTGAGATCGGCCCCGGCATCGGTGTGCTGACCAAGGAGCTGGCTAAGCGTGCCGCCAAGGTAGTGTCCATCGAGGTGGACGAGCGCCTGCCGCCCCTGCTGGCCGAGACCATGGCGGGCGTGGATAACTTCAAGCTGGTATTGCAGGACGTTCTGAAGGTAGACCTCCGCGCCCTCATCGAGGAGGAGTTCCCCGGGATGCCGGTGGCTGTCTGCGCCAACCTGCCCTACTACATCACCAGCCCCATCGTCATGAAGCTGCTGGGCGACCGCCTGCCCATCCAGAACCTCACCGTCATGGTGCAGAAGGAGGCCGCCGACCGTCTGGCCGCCGCCCCCGGCACCCGGGCGTCCAGCGCCATCAGCTGCGCCGTGAGCTACTACGCCACCTCAAAGCTGATGTTCACCGCCGCGCCGGGCAGCTTTTACCCGGCCCCGAAGGTCACCAGCGCTGTGGTGCGGATGGACATCCGCACCACTCCCGCCGTACAGGTGGAGGACGAGGACGGCTACTTTGCCCTCATCCGTGCAGCTTTCGGCCAGCGCCGCAAGACCGCCGCCAACGCCATCGCCAGCGGCCTCGGCCTGCCGAAGGATAAGGTCATCGCGGCCATCGAGGCGGCGGGCTTCGACGCCCGCATCCGCCCCGAGGCCCTGACCCTCGAGGACTTTGCTGCCGTACAGCGGGAGCTGAAGTAAAATTTTATCAGAATAAAACGCCAAGGCCCCCGCAGTCCGGAACAGAACTGCGGGGGCCTTGGCCGTTATGTGGAAGGAATGGAGGATGGTGATCTGCTTACCTCAGCAGTGCGCTGTGGTCTGCGCCGCCCACGGTGAAGGTGGCGGTGGAGCCGCTGTGGCTGAGGGTGAAAGGCGCATCGCCCGCACCGAGGGCTGCAACATCGGAGAGGGAGAGGGTGGAAGTGCAGCGTTCGGTGGAGAAGACAACGGTCTCGATGCGCTCAGAGCGGAGGCCGGTCAAATCGGAAAGGACGCCCTGCAGGGATGCCGTCTCATGGGAGACATCGATGTAGAGAACATCGCGGATCTGGCTCAGCCGGACCAGCTGGGCGTTCTGGAGAATGTCGGCCTGAGCCGGGTCGAGGACACGCAGGCCGGTGGAGAGGGTGCTGTTGTCGCTGCTGTCGCTGCTGTGGGAGACATCGCGGTACTCCACCGCACCGCAGCCCGCGCAGCTGCGGTACTCGCGACTGCCGCCTTCGACAGGCATCCAGCCGCTCCACTGATGGCCGAGGGCGGGCAGCTCCTCCGTCTCGGTGACGACACAGTCTTTGACCTTGCAGCTGCGCTGGCGCTCGCCCTTCTCGGTGCAGGTGGGCTTTTTGGTGATGACCCAATCGCCGAGGGGGTGGGTCTCGCTGCCGGAGAAGCCGGGAAGGCTGGCCGTGTAGACACCGTTGTGGAAGAGCCGCGTTACGCCGTTCTCTACGAGCTTCACGAGGCCCAGCTTGCCGTTTTCCTCGAGATGGATGACCTTGTCCAGCGTCTTGCCGTCGCGGCTTTGGATGGCTTTGTCGGCGTCGGGAGAGGTTGCGGTGATGTCCAGCGAGGTGTTGGTATTGCTGATGGAGACGATGTCGCCGTCAATGCCCGCGCCGCCGCTCTTGCCGCTGCCGCCGGCGGCGCTGATGGTGCCGCCCGTAACATTCACAAAGCTGCCGCCGATGCCGCTGCCGCCGGTGCTGTTCTCGCCGGTGGCGTTGCCGCCGGTGGCCTTCGTGATGGTATCGCCCGAAATCTTCACAACGCTGCCGCTGTGGATGCCGTCGCCGCCGGTGCCATTGGTAGAAGCGCCGCCCTGCGCGGTTCCGATGTTGGCGCTGCCCTCGATGGTGAGGATGCCGCCGCTGGAAATGCCGCTGCCACCGTTGCCATCGGTAGAAGTGCCGCCCTGCGCGGTTCCGATTTTGGCGCTGCCGGAGATGGTGAGATCGCCGTAACTGCCGATGCCGTCGCCGCCGCTCTTGCCGCTGCCGCCGGTGGCCTTTGTGATGATGCCGCCCCAAATTTTCACACTGCCGTCACTGCGGATGCCGCTGCCGCCGGTGCCGCTGTCAGCGTTGCCGCCGATGGCTTCTTTGATGAAGGCGCGCTGGGAGATGGTGAGCTCATTGCCGCTGTGGATGCCGCTGCCGCCGGTGCCGTCCTCGCCGGTGGCCCCGCCGCCGGTAGCCTGCTCTATCTCGCCGTTGGAGATGGAGATGGTGCCGCTGCTGGCAATGCCCGCGCCGCCGCTCTTGCCGCTGCCGCCGGTGGCGTTGATGGTGCCGCCCTCGATGGAGAGCTTACCGTCGCTGAAGATGCCGCTGCCGCCGGTGCCGTTGTCGGCGTTGCCGCCGGTGGCCTGCACTGTCGTGCGGCCCTCGATGGTGAGGCTTTCGCTGCCGACAATGCCCGCGCCGCCAGTATAGTCTCCCTCGCCGGTGGACCTGCCGCCGATGGCTCTGATGGCACTGGAAATGATTTTCAGTGTCTTGCCAAAGAGGCCGCTGCCGCCCCTCTTGCCGCTGCCGCCGGTAGCGTTCGTGATGTTGGCGCTGTCGATGGAGAGCTTAAAGTCATCGCTGCTGCCGTCGCCGCGGATGCCGCTGCCGCCGGTGCCGTTGTCGGCGTTGCCGCCCTTCGCGGTTCCGATGGCAGCACTCTTGATGGTGAGCTCACCGTCGCTGAAGATGCCGCTGCCGCCGGTGCCATCGATGCTGGTGGCGTTGCCGCCGGTAGCGTTCGTGATGACAGCGCCGTCGGAGATGGTGAGCTTGCCGACGCCGTAGATGCCATTGCCGCCGGAAGTTTTGCCTTCGCCGCCCTTTGCGGTTCCGATGGCACTGGAAATGATTTTCATGGCAGTGCCAAAGATGCCGTGGCCGCCGCTCCAGCCGCTGCCGCCGGTGGCGTTCGTGATGTTGGCGCTGTCGGAGATGGTGAGCATGCTGCCGCTGTGGATGCCATAGCCGCCGGTGCCATCGGTAGAATTGCCGCCGGTGGCCTGCTCTATCTTGCCGCCGGAGATGTTGAACTCTTTATCGCTGCGGATGCCGTCGCCGCCGGAAGTTTTGCCGTCGCCGCCCTTGGCGTTAATGATGTCGGCGCTGCCGGAGATGAAGAGCTGGCCTTTGCTGTAGATGCCGTGGCCGCCGTTTTCTCCTTCGGCAGCGTTTCCACCGAGAGCACCTGTGGTGGGGTCGGGAATCTGTTTGCTGTTATCATCAGTAGTCAAGCTGCCGATGGTGCCGCCCTCGATTTTGAGATCACCGTCGCTGCGGATGCCATAGCCGCCGGAAGCTTTACCGTCGCCGCCTTTCGCGGTTCCGATGGTGGCACCCTGGGAGGTGGCGCTCTGGGAGGGATCGCTCTGGGAGATGATGAGCTCAGCGTCACTGCGGATGCCGCTGCCGCCGATGCCGTCGGTAGAATCGCCGCCCTTGGCGCTCGTGATGGCAGCGCTGTCGGAGATGGTGAGGTTCTTCTTGCTGTAGATGCCGTGGCCGCCGATGCCTTTGCCGGTGGAGTCGCCGCCGAAGGCTTCTTTGATGGTACCGGCAATTTCCATGGTGGTCCCGCCAAAGATGCCGTTGCCGCCGTGGATGCTGCTGCCGCCGGTGGCGTTATTGATTTTGGCGCTCTGGGAGATGAAAAGCTTGCCTTTGCTGTAGATGCCGCTGCCGCCGTTGCCGTTGTTGGCGTTGCCGCCCTTCGCGGTTCCGATGGTGCCGCCGGAGATGGTGAGGGCGTCGCCGCAGTAGATGCCGCTGCCGCCGCTCTTGTAGTCGGCAGTTGCAATGCCGCCCTGCGCGGTTCCGATGGTACCGCCGGAGATGGTGAGCTTGTTGTCGCCGTGGATGCCATCGCCGCCGGTGGCATCGGTAGAATTGCCGCCGGTGGCCTGCTCTATCTTGCCGCCCTCGATGGTGAGGTCGTCGATGCTGTAGATGCCGTCGCCGCCGTTCTTGCCGGTGCCGCCCTGCGCGGTTCCGATGGTGCCGCCGGAGATGGTGAGCTTGCCGCCGCTGTGGATGCCGTCGCCGGCGTAGCTATCGGTAGAAGAGCCGCCGGTGGCGTTCGTGATGGTGGCGTTGCCGGAAATGGTGAGGTAGCCGTCGCTGTGGATGCCGCTGCCGCCGTTCTTGTTGCTGGCAGTTGCATTGCCGCCCTTCGCGGTTCCGATGGTGCCGGCAAGGATTTTCATGGTCCTGCCAAAAATGCCTTTGCCTCCGTCGCCTTTGCCGCCGTCGCCGCCCTTCGCGGTTCCGATGGTGCCGCCCTTGATGGTGAGGATGCCGTCGCTGCGGATGCCGTCGCCGGCGTCGTAGTAGCGGCTATAGCCTTTGTCGCCCTGCGCGGTTCCGATGGTGCCGCCCTCGATGGAGAGGTCGCCTTTGCTGTAGATGCCGTTGCCGCCGGTAGTTTGGCCTTCGCCGCCCTGCGCGGTTCCGATGGTGCCGCTATTGATGGTGAGCTCTTTATTGCTGTAGATGCCGTGGCCGCCGCCCTTGTAGTCGGCAGTTGCATTGCCGCCCTGTGCGGTTCCGATGGTGCCGCCCTCGATGGCGAGCTTGCCGCCGCTGTAGATGCCGTTGCCAGCGCCACTGCTTCCGACGCCGCTGCCGCCGATGGCGCTGACAATGGTGGCATTGCCAGGAATGGTGAGGTCGTCGTCGCTGTGGATGCCGTCGCCGCCGTCGAAGATGCTATAGCCTTTGCCGCCCTGGGCTTTTTCAACGCGTCCGCCATTGATCGTGACGGTAGTAGAATTGCTCCTGTTACCGCTGCCGCTGCCTATGCCGTCGCCGGTGTTGCCACCCACGGCCTCCACAATGGTGCCGCCGGAGATGGTGATATTGGTAGTGCTGCTGCCAGTGTAACCGCCGCCGATGTCACCGCTGCCGATGCCGGCACCACCGGAGTTGTCACCACCGGAGCCGCCCTGGGCTTTTACGATGGTGCTGCCATCGATCTTGATGGTAGTAGTGCCGTTGCTGTTGTAACCGCTGCCGATGCCGGCAGCATTGTTGCCGCCGATGGCGGTGATGTCGCCGCCTGTTATCTCAATGGTGCCGGCACCATTGCCGTCGCTCGAGCCGATGCCAGCAGCGCCATTGCCGCCTGTGGCAGTCAGGCTGCCGGTGTCGTTGCCATCGGCATCTTTTTCGGATGTGATGGTCAGTTTGCCGGTGTAGCTGCCATCCTCGCTCTTTTCGTTGTGCTCGAGGCCGGCATGGAGGAGGTCGTTGGTAAGGGTATTGCTGCCTCTGAGTGTGATTTTCGTGTCGCCCGCGCCCTCGACGCTGAGGGCGGCGTCGTTTTTGGCCGTGATGTTGACATTGTCCAGCGTCACGTTGAGGGTGTTGTCTGCTTTGCTGCTGCTATTGCCTATGAAGTTGTTGATGATGCGGATGACGTTTTTGGTGAAGTTATCCGCCGCGCGCTCCAAGACCGTGGTCGATTCATTCCGGGTCCCTTCATCGTCATTGGCGTCGGCGACCTTGAGGGGTGCGCCGGTGTACGTGAACTGGCTTTCGGGCGCGGGGCTGCCGCCGGGCTGGGGGTCGTTTTTCTCGCCGCCGGTGGTGGGAGTGTCGTCCGCTTTGGTGCCGTCGCCGTCAGAGCCGATGGTGTCGTCAGAGCCGGTAGTGCCGCTCTCAGAGCCGGAGGTGCCGTTCTCAGAGCCGGAAGTGCCGCTCTCAGAGCCGGTGCTCTCAGGGTCAGAGCTTCCCGCGCCGGTGCTCTCAGGGTCAGAGCTTCCCGCGCCGGTACTCTCAGGGTCAGAACTTCCCGCGCCGGTGTTCTTGCCGCCGGTCTGGTCCTTTTCCGTGGAATCAGTCTCGTTTTCCTCGCCGCTGCCGTCAGAAGAGTCGCTGCCCTTGGTGCCGCCGAGGTAGACCATGTCTTTGTCTTCGTTTTCGATGTCTTCTGATGGGGGCGTGGTCAACTTGGGTTGGGCGGGAGAGGCTGCGGAGGCGGTGCCGTTAGAAGAGCTGCCGCCGGAGGCGGTGGTATCATCTGAGCGCTTGCCGCCCTTGATGATGATCTCGCCGTCGTCTTCATCACCCTTTACTTTATCTGTGCTGTTGGAGTGCTTCACATAGGTTTTGCCGTCAGTGTCTTTGGTGATGGTGATGTTACCATCGCCGATGTAATAGGTACCCGCATACGCCGGTGCGGCCATGCCGGCCACCATTGCGGCTGTCAGTGCCAGCGCCGTCACCCGGTGGGACGCGGGCCGGGGGGTGTTTGTCGGCACCCGCAGCGGATGCCCCAGAACGCGCATTGCGAGCTTGCGATAAGAGATCATAGAAACCTCCTCTGAAAAGTGTGAGTTTTGCACAGAAGCTCCCAACGAAGCGGCAGGAGCTTGTGAAAGAAGCATAAATGTTGAGTCTGATTTATTCTACCACATTCCGGCCATAATGTGGCCGGATCTGCGTGAATCGCCGCGTTTTGTGCGTGAATCGCCGCGCGGATGTCTCGAAACGCCCCGCAGATGTTTAGAAACGCCCTGACGACAGCGCTGCATAGGCCGTACAGCGGGGCTGGGGGCAGACAAAGATATTGACAAGCGGGGAGGTTTCTGGTATTCTACTAAAGTACCCTGTGCAAACGATACTCGCTGGTGTGGCGCAATGGCAGCGCAACTGATTTGTAATCAGTGGGTTGCAGGTTCAACTCCTGTCACCAGCTCCAAAAAGTCCTACGATATACCGCTGAAAAGCGGCGTGTGTCGTGGGGCTTTTGCTTTTTGGAAAAAGGTACGCAGGACTGTTCAATAAAGAAAAAAAGTGCTATAATACTTATAAGCCTGAAACTTTACACGAAAGGATGGGTGTGTTATGAGTACAAGAGAATTGGCGAAGAGCTTGATTGACCAAGTGCCGGAAAACAAGCTGCTGTATATTATTGCCTACTTGCAGGGGGCTGCTATTCCGGATGAAAGTGAAACACCGAATACCGACACGCTGGAAGCCTTTGAAGAACTGGACAACGGCGGCGGTCATACCTACAACGGGCCGGTTGAAAATCTGATCAGCTCGTTGCTGGAGGATGAAAGTGCTTGAAGTAAAATACTCCACTAGATTTAAGAAAGATTTGAAAGTGTGCCAGAAGCGGCATTACAATATGGCTTTGCTTCAGCAGGTCGTCAATGTACTGGCCGTTCCTGAACAGCTCCCGCCACAGAATAGAGATCACAGCCTGACGGGTAGCTACATTCCCCATAGGGAATGTCATATACAGCCGGATTGGCTGCTGATCTACTACCAGACAGATACGGAGTTGTACTTGTACCGCACCGGCACACACGCCGATTTGTTCGGCCTATAAAGGAAACAGGAAAGAGGCCAAGACCTGACAGAATGGGTCTTGGCCTCTTTTTCTGCAAGGTATGCAGAAAAATCATGCCGCCCGGCGGGGCGCGGGTGTTGAAATCGGCTCATCACGACGCCGCTGTGGTGTTTGGTGGTATAATAAAAAGCAAGCGTCCTCGGAAAAAATCCCGGGGACGCTTTTGTATAATTGGCAGACTGTCCTTTGTACAACCTCTCAGTCTGCTTCGCAGACAAGGCCGGGTTGCGGCTCCCAGCGTCTGCTGCGCTGTCGCTCGCATCCTGCTGGCTGCGGCCCCAACAGCGACTCCCTGTTTCCACCGCTGGCGGCGGTCGTCGCCGTTGCCCCTAGTAGGGGAGCCTCTGGCGAAGAGGCGAAGCTTCACGAAATGCCAAGGCCTCCCCTCGGTAGGGGAGGTGGCATCGCGCAGCGATGACGGAGAGGTTTAATCCACTGCTACATACCCCGCTTTCTCGATGCACCTGCGTCCCTCGTCGGTATCCAGCCAGTCGTAGACCTTCCGCTGGGGGCTGTCGGGGGCGGCGTCTGCGTGGACGACTGCGTAGAACTCGTTGCAGAGCGGGTAGCTCTCATCGGCGATGGTGTCATTGCCGGGGGTCACGCCGTCCACGGCCAGCAGGCGGAGGCCGGGCTTCGAGTACATCTGGTCGATGTAGTAGTAGACCGAAAAGCCGATGGCGTTGGCGGAGTTGTTGTACTCGGCGATGCTGTCCACGAGGCCGCCCATGTCGGCGGGGGCAAGCTCGGTGGGCGCGGCCATCAGCTGGCCGTCGCCCTTGTCGATGAGCAGCTTTTTGAAGAGGGTCTGACTGCCCGAGTCCACGCCCCGCTGGAACGCCACGATGGGGGAGTCCGCGCCGCCCACGTCCTTCCAGCTGGTGATGCGGCCCGCATAAATATCCCGCAGCTGCTGCTGGGTCAGGCTCTGGACGGGATTCTCTTCGTTGACGATGAAGACCAGCGCGTCCCGGCCGATGGCTTTCTGCTCGAGCTTTGCGTCGGCCTCGGCCAGCTCTTCCTTGACGTACTCGGGGGCCTCGTAGACGATGAGCAGCTGTGCGCCGTAGTCCTCGCTGTCGCTGCGGGACCAGAGGCCGAAGTTCTCCCAGGCATAGGCTGTGGTGCTGACGGTGATGCTGGTCTGGGCCTCGAGAAGGTCCATGCCGGTGACATCAGCCTTCATCTGGGCCATCAGGGGGATGCAGGCCGTGGAGCCGTCGAGGCGGGGGAACTCGTCCTCCGTCAGGAAGGGGACGGGCGTGTCCGGGTCGGGGACGGACGCTGCCGGAGAGTCGGCGGGGGAGTCCGTAGTGCCGGTCTTGCAGGCGGTGAGCATCGCCGCCCCGAAGCCGAGGCCCATCACGCGCAGGAAGCTGCGGCGGGAGATCATCTCTTTCATATCAAAAACCTCCGTGTCAGTACAGGTAGCCCCCGCCAGCGTCGTCGCTGGGGGAGGAGAAGATGCTTTCGCGGTAGAGCCACTGGCCGGTGGAGTCCATCAGGCCGTAGTCGAAGCCCTGCCGCGCGATAAAGCAGTCGTCGGGCAGGTCGTCCGGGCTGTAACAGCTGCCGAGGCGGCGGAGAAGCAGATTGCCCTCCATGTCCAGCACGTCGGAGAGGTTCGACGAGTCGCTGTTGTCCCGGTGGGCCGTGAGCAGAGGGCCGTTGGCGGTGTTGGTGAGGTAGGAGGCGTAGGTGTACTGCTGGGCCTCACCGGCGGACGACCAGAGCAGCCCATCGCCGCTGTAGGTCTGGATGGCAACGGTGTCGTAGTTCTCGCTGTTGTATTGCAGCAGGGCGTAGCCGTCGGGCAGAGCGGTCAGACTGACATAGTGTCCCTCTTCGACGGGCGTCACCTCTACGTCGGTCAGCAGCGCGCCGGTGGTGCCGTCATAGATTTTAAGGACATTGTTTGCCGTCAGCACAGCGACATTACCGGAGTGGTAGTCCGTGTCGCTCCGCTGGACGGCGGTCTTTTCGCCGCTGGCGAGGTCGATGAGGGTGTAGGGGTTATCCGGGTCATCGCTGCCGAGGAGGGTGACACAGCCGGGCGTGTAGTCCATCACACACCAGTCGAAGCGGCCCAGCTCCACGGCCTCGCCGCTGTTCAAATCGTAGAGGACGGAGCGGCTGTCCTGACGGCTCTGAAGGCAGGCGACGCCCACGCCGCAGGCCGAGACGGCGCTGTCCTCTTCGCCGGTGAGCAGTTCGCCGGTGGTGACATTGTAGAGGGCTTCGCGGGCGATGCCCCAGTCTGAGCCGCGGAACCAGCTCAAATCGAGCCAATCGGCAAAGCCGCCGCGATACGATGCGAGGGAGCTGGCCGTGCAGCCGTCCTCCCGCATCAGCACATTGCCCTCCCGGTCGGTGACGAGGACGTATTGGTGAAGCGGCTGGTCAGGGTCGTCGTAGGCGTAAGTAAGGCCATCGGGCAGGTCGTAGCAGTTGAAGATGAGGCGCTGGCCGCCCTCGTCCACAACGATACAGTCAAGGGCCGTCTCAGGCACGGGCAGCTCAGCTCCGGTGGCGAGGTCGTACACCCGGATGCCGCCGGTGGTGCCGTTCTCGAAAGCCCAGACGTCGGCGTCATCCCGCAGGATGAGCAGCCCGCCCGAGAGAGTGGCGCTCACGGCGTAGGGAAAGGTCATGACGGCATTGCCGTCGGCGTCGTAAAGGGTGGAAGTGCGCTCCTCCGTGCCGGGGGTGGAGTGGGCCACGAGGTAGTGACCCGTCTCGCCGGTGAGGGTGTCCTTCAGCAGCTGGATGCTGTCGGAGCTGCTGGCTTTGTAGAGCACTTTCCCGCCCCGGAGGATGGTGCCGCCGCCGTTCCCGGCGTAAGAGTAGACGTAGTGGAGCGAGTCATCGCTGAGCCATGCGTCGCTGTAATACTGCGGAGCCTGCGAGGACGCCGTCCCCTCGGGCCGGGGCGACGCCGCAGGCAGCAGCGAACAGCTCGTCAGCAGCCCGCCCGCCAGCACGAGGCAGGCGGCGCGGCGGCTGAGTCGAAGCAGAGTGGTCTTCATAGAAACACCTCACAGTCTCCCAGAATTTGACTTTCCCATCTATAGTATATACGAAAGACCCGGACATTTCATTGCAGAACTGTGGACAGGCCTGGTTACAGTTTTATGACAAGCTTATTCTTCGTCTCCCTGTTCCTTCAATTCCTTCAGGAAGGGCAGCAGGAAAGGCACCGAGATGCAGAAGGTGAGGCCATCGGCGATGGGCTGGCACAGTTCGATGCCGCTCAGGCCCCAGATGTGGGGCAGGGTGAGGATGAGCGGGATGAAGCAGACGCCCTGACGGCAGCAGGCGAGGAAGGTGGCCCGGCCCGACTTGCCGATGGACTGGAACATCATATTCGTCACGATGATGACGGGCTGTAAGAACATGGCGACGCACTGATACCGCAGGGCGGGCAGAGCCACGGCGGTGACCTCGGGGTCATCGCGGAAGAGGCGGATGAGGGGCTCGGCGTTGAACCAGCAGAGGGAGTTGAGCACCGCCATAAAGACGAAAGCCGTCGAGATGGTGAAGATGGCCGCTTTCCGCACCCGGGCAAAGCGGCGGGCGCCGTAGTTGAAGGCCGCTACAGGCTGCAGGCCCTGTCCGACGCCGATAGCCACCGACAGCACGAACTGGAAGATGCGGGACACGATGCTCATGCCGGCCACGGCAGCGTCGCCGTAGCTGCGGGCGGCGACGTTCAGCAGCATGCTGCCGATGCTGTTCAGGCCCTGACGGCCGAAGCTGGGCGCACCGTTGAAGAAGATCTGCCCGAAGTCCCGGGCGCTGCGGGTGACCTGGGTGATGCGGAATCGGCTGACGGTCTTGCCCCGCAGAAACATGGAAAGCAGGATGCAGAAGCTGATGCTCTGGCTCAGGGCGGTGGCCGTGCCTGCGCCGCCGGTCCCCATGCCGAGGCCGAAGATGAAGACGGGGTCCAGCACGATGTTGAGCACACCGCCGGTGACGAGGCCGATCATGGCGAAGCTGGCCTTGCCCTCGTAGCGGAGGATGTTGTTCATCACGAGGCTCGACATCATGAGCGGGGCCGCGATGAGGATGGGCCGCGCGTAGGCGCAGGCGTGGGGCAGGATGGTGTCGGTGCTGCCCAGCAGCATCATGAAGTCGGGCAGGGCAGCGAGACCGAGAACGGCCAGCACTGCGCCGAAGGTCAGCGCCGTGAAGAAGCTGGTGGAGGCGAACTTTGTGGCCGCATGGGTGTCCTGACTGCCGAGGCTGCGGCTGATGATGCCGCCCGCGCCGTGGCCCAGCATGAAGCCGAGGGCCTGAATAATGGCCATCAGGCTCGACACGACGCCCACCGCGCCCGACGCGCTGGTGGACAGCTGGCCCACAAAGAAGGTGTCGGCCAGATTGTAGATGCTGGTGATGAGCATACTCAGGATGGTGGGGGCCGCGAGGCCGAGAATGAGCTTTGGCACGGGGGTCTGGGTCATTTTCTCGAACTGGAGCCTGCTGCGCTCCAGCTCGGCGGCGTCGGATGCGGTGCGGGGGGAAGACGGCATGAAGAGATACCTCACTTTCGGAAATCAAAGAAAATACCGCTCTTTGCGCAAAGAACGGGTAAAATGCAGATATACAATAAGTATAGCGCAGATCGGGGGAAATGTCGAGACAGCAGTGCGGGCAGGCACGGTGGAAGCTTTCTCCTCAGATACGGTGACCGGGTTGCGGCTCCCAGCGTCTGCCGCGCTGTCGCTTGCATCCTGCTGGCCGCGGCCCCAACAGCTCCTCCCTGTTTCCGCCGCTGGCGCTCGGGTTGCCTTTGCTGCTTTTCTTCGGCCCCTTGGGCGGGGCCTTGAAAAGCAGAAGGCTGCCCCAGCCTCGCCTCCCTTCATCTGCCGCTGGCAGCGGTCGGCTCCGCTGCAGTCGTCGCCGTTGCCTCAAAAAGTTAGGGTATTGAGTGCAAAAGCGGGAGAAAATGGAATGCCTTTTGGCAAATTTGCCAAAGAAAGGTCGAATTGCTTGTAGAAAATCACGTCAAGTGGTATAATTTATGGAAAGAAACAAAAGCGCGAAGATAAAAAACAGCGCAGAGAAGAGTTCCGGGGAGATCCTGCCCCGGGATACGGAGGGAAATCTTATGAAATCTGTGGCACAGACTATCATTGAAGCAGACCGCTTCTACACCATCGCCGCCAAGACCGGCAGCGTCATTCAGGCTGTGGAGAGCGTCAAGGACGGCGGCAACATCCGTCTGGGCAAGTACGAGCACAAGCCCGAGCAGGAGTGGGCTTTCGTCCGCGAGGGCGACGGCGTTTACCGTATCCGCAACCGCGCCTCCGGCAAGCTCATCGACCTGATGATGACCGGCACCGCCAACGGCACCTGGCTCCACCTGTGGGAGGACGTGGGCGGAACTTCCCAGATGTGGAAGATGGAGCCCACCCCGGCCGGCACCGTCCGCCTGCGCTCCATGTGGGCTGCCGGCAAGTGCATCGACACCGTGGGCATGGGTACTGCGGACGGCGCTGTGCTCCAGATCTGGCAGGAGACTGCCGGCGAGGACCAGCTGTGGACCATCTCTGAGGTGAAGGACCGCGCAAAGCACGCCCCCAAGGCGGAGGAAAAGCCCGCTGAGGTCAAGGCCGAGGCCGCTGCTCCCGCCGAGGAAAAGCCGGTTGAGGAAAAGGCTGCACCTGCTGTGAAGAAGACCACCAGAAAGCCTGCGGCAAAGAAGACTGCTGCGAAGTCCGCTGGGGCAAAGGCCGAAGCCGCACCCGCCAAGGCCGAGGAAAAGCCCGCCGAGGCCGCTCCTGCCGCAAAGCCTGCCCGCAAGACCGCCACTCGTAAGAAGAGCACGAAGGCCAGCAAGTAAGCAAGGCTACATAGCATCATAGCAAAAAAGCACCCGCTCTCCACAGTGATGTGGAAAGCGGGTGCTTTTGGGTTTAGGGTCAGGTTTGCCTTCGTACAACCTCTCAGTGCCCCATCTTGCCCTTCTTGAACTTCAGCGCCGCTGCGATGAAGCCCTTGAACAGGGGATGTGCGCGGTTGGGACGGCTCTTGAACTCGGGGTGGAACTGTGCGCCGAGGTGGAAGTCACGGCCCGGCAGCTCCACGGTCTCCACAAGGCGGCCGTCGGGGCTGGTGCCGGAGATGACCAGACCGGCGTCCTGCATCTCCTGACGGTAGTCGTTGTTGAACTCGTAGCGGTGGCGGTGGCGCTCCCAGATCTCGCTCTGGCCGTAGCACTCGGCCATCTTGGTGCCGGGCAGGACGGTGCAGGGGTACTTGCCCAGACGCATGGTGCCGCCCTTGGGGATGTTGCCCTGCTGGTCGGCCATCAGGTCGATGACGTTGTGATGACCCTCGGGGGTGAACTCGCTGGAGTTGGCGTCGGCGTAGCCCAGAACGTGGCGGGCGAACTCCATGACCATGATCTGCATACCGAGGCAGATGCCGAAGTAGGGGACATCGTTCTCGCGGGCGTACTGTGCGGCCTGTATCATGCCTTCGATGCCGCGGTCGCCGAAGCCGCCGGGGACGATGATGCCATCCACGTCCGCAAAGGCTTCCCTGCAGGCGGCCTGGTCGGTCAGGTCCTCGCTCTCCACCCACTTGATCTCCACCTGACTGTCGTTCTCAAAGCCGGCGTGGTAGAGGCTTTCCATGACGGACAGATAGGCGTCATGCAGCTTGACGTACTTGCCCACGAGGGCGATGGTGCAGGTCTTGCTGCGGGTGGCGATCCGGGCCAGCATCTCTTTCCACTCGGTGAGGTCGGCGGGGGGAACATCCAGATGCAGCTGCTTGACCACCACGTCGTCGAGGCCGCCGGTGTGGAGCATCAGCGGACACTGGTAGAGGCTGGGCATGGTCAGGTTCTCGATGACGCACTCCGGCTTGACGTTGCAGAAGGTGCTGATCTTCCGGCGGATGTCGCTGCCCACGCTGCCGTCGGCGCGGAGGATGATGATGTCGGGGCTGACGCCCATGCCCTGCAGCTCCTTGACGGAGTGCTGTGCGGGCTTGGACTTATACTCATCGGAGCCGGAGATGTAAGGCACCAGCACCACATGGATGAAGCAGCAGTTCTCCTTGCCCTGCTCGAGGCCCACCTGACGGATGGCCTCGAGGAAGGGCTGGCTCTCGATGTCGCCGGTGGTGCCGCCGATCTCGGTAATGACCACATCGGCCTCGGTGGAAGAGGCCAGATTGTAGATATAGCTCTTGATCTCGTTGGTGATGTGGGGGATGATCTGGACGGTCTGGCCGAGGTAAGCGCCCTGACGCTCCTTGTTCAGCACGTTCCAGTAGACCTTGCCGGTGGTGAGGTTCGAATACTTGTTCAGGTTCTCGTCGATGAAGCGCTCGTAATGGCCGAGATCCAGGTCGGTCTCGGTGCCGTCGTCGGTGACGAAGACCTCGCCGTGCTGCAGGGGGCTCATGGTACCCGGGTCCACGTTCACGTAGGGGTCCAGCTTCTGGCTGGCCACCTTGAGGCCGCGGCACTTCAGCAGTCGGCCCAGAGAGGCGGCGGTGATGCCTTTGCCCAGACCGGAGACGACGCCGCCGGTCACGAAAATAAACTTTGCCATAATGGTTCTCCTCTAATTTACAGATATTCTTTGCCGTGAATAGCACGATAAGCAGATACTTTCCCTCAGTGGGGGCGCAATACGGATTATTGCGCGGGGTCGTAGGAGTCCAGTATCTCCTGCGCGACCTCGGCGCGGTCGCGCCGGGTGTCCATCGCTTTTTTCTCGATGTAGCGGTGCGCCTCGGCCTCGGTCATATGGCCCAGCTCGATGAGGCAGCACTTGGCGCGGCTCACCAGCCGCACCTGCGCCAGCTTTTCCTGCATCCGCTGATTCTCCTGCCGCAAAAGCAGGAGGCGGTGGTTGCTGGCGGCGGCCATCTGGATGGCCTGCAAAAAGAAGGTGTTGGAGAAGGGCTTTGTGACCAGCAGAACGCCTTCTTCGCTCAGCGGGGTCAGAAGCTGCTCGGCGGCTGCGGCCTTGGCCAGAAATATCACACCGGCATCCGTTTTCTCCACGGCGTCGGCGCACAGCTCGTGGCCGAACTCATCCGGCAGCGGCGAGTTGACCACGATGAGCTCAAAGTCGGATTCCAGCATCCTCCGCCGCGCCTCCGCCGCACTTGGTACGATGATAGGCAGCGCATAGCCCAGCTCCGTCAGGCGTGCGGAGATATATTCGTTGGAGCTTGCGCCCGCGCTTACGATCAGGGCACGTCCCATTCGGCTCACTCCTTTCCTATGTCATTCTGCATCAGATGGCATTGAAGTAGTGGACGCGCTCATATTCGGCGGGGTCGGAGGCGTTCTTGAGCGCCTCGCAGCGGCGCAGAGCCTCGGCATAGTAGCGGCGGCTCAGCTCGTCGGGCAGGAATTTGTGAAGGAACGCGCTGTTCTGGGCCACCTCGACGGCCTCTTCCAGCGAGGCGGGCAGGGTCTCGAGGTCGAGACCGGCGGCTTCGCTCGGGATGAAGAGGTTGCGGTTGACAGGGGCAGACAGCTCCATCCGGTGCTCGATGCCGTCGAGGCCTGCTGCCAGCACGAGGCCGATGGCGAGGTAGGGGTTGCAGGCGGGGTCGGGGCTGCGCAGCTCCATGCGGCAGTTGTCGCCCTTCACCTGCGGGATGCGGACCAGCTGGCTGCGGTTCTGGCGGCTCCAGCTCACGTAGCGGGGAGCCTCGTCGCAGCCGAAGCGGAGGTAGCTGTTGGGCAGGGGATTCGTGAAGGCCGTCAGCTCCCGGCTGTGGCGGAGGATGCCCGCCATGAAGCTGCCGGGGATGCTGTCGGGGGCGATGTCGCCCTCAAAGAGGTTCTTGCCGTCCATGGTCAGCGAGAGGTTGATGTGGAGGCCGCTGCCGGCCTGGTCGGGCAGGGGCTTCGGCAGGAAGCTGGAGTGGAAGCCGTTGCTGGCCGCCACGGCCCGGACGATCTGCTTGAACAGGAAGATGTTGTCGGCGGTCTTGAGGGGGCCGGCGTAGTGGAAATCGATCTCATTCTGGCCGTGGCCGTTCTCGTGGTGGCTGTGCTGGGGGGCGAGGCCCATCTGCTCCATGGTCAGGCAGATGTCCCGGCGGATGTTCTCGCCGGCGTCCAGCGGCGCTACGTCGAAATAGCCGCCTGCGTCGATGGGGATGCGGGTGGGACGGCCCCGGTCGTCGTTCTCGAAGAGATAGAACTCGCACTCGGTGCCGACGTTGCAGCGCAGGCCCAGCTGCTTGAACCGGCAGTTGATGTCCCGCAGGAAGCCGCGGCAGTTGCCGCCGAAGGGGGTGTTGTCCGGCTTTTCCACGTCGCAGAAGAACTGCATCACCCGGCCCTCAGCCGTGCGCCAGGGCAGGATGGTCATGGTGGACAGGTCGGGCCGGAGCACCAGGTCGCTCTCCTCCACGTGCATGAAGCCTGCGATGGCGCTGCCGTCGAAGCAGACGCCATCTTCCAGCGCCTTGGGAAGGTCGCTTGCCAGCACGGCGATGTTCTTCTGGAAGCCGAAGATGTCACAGAACGCGAAGCGGACAAATTTTACGTTGTTGTCCTCGACGAAATCGAGGATGTCCTGCTGTGTCGTATAACTCATAGGTGTGTGTCCTCTGAAAAGTATGTCTTCTTAAAAAACGCCCAAAGGCCTGCCTCTGTACAGAGGCAGGTCTTCAGGCTGGTGTAAGAAATAGGAAAAGGAGAATGGCTCAGATAAGCGCCTCAGCCGGTGGTGCTTTATTCTACGCTGGTATGTGAAGATCAGACGTAGTAGAGCATCTTGCTGTAGCTGGGCAGAGGCCAGTAGTCCTCGCCGCAGATGGTCTCGGCGTCGTCGGCGGCGGCGCGGAGGGCGTCCATCTTGGGCAGAACATCGTCGTGGAAGGCGACGGCCTTTGCGCTCTCGTCGGAGAGGGCCTTTGCGGCATTGACGGCAGCCTGCAGCTCGTCCACAGCGTCGCTCATGGCGTCGGCGTCGGCGGACAGGCGGGTCAGTGCCTTCGTCTCGCTGCGGACGCTCAGGCTCTCGCTGACGGCCAGCTTGGAGGCGGCGGTGTTGGCGACCTCACTCATGTAGGCATTGACGGCGGGCAGCAGCTGCTTGCGGGCCATCTCCAGCATGGTCAGGGCCTCGATGTTGATGATCTTGGAGTAGTGCTCCATCTCAACTTCGTAGCGGCTCTCCATCTCCACCTTGGTCAGGACGCCGAAGTCCTCCATCAGGGCGATGTTCTTCGGCTCGATGAGGGCGGGCAGAGCAGCGGGGGTGTTCTTCTTGTTGGGCAGGCCGCGCTTTGCTGCTTCCTCTTCCCACTCGGCAGTGTAGCCGTTGCCGTTGAAGATGACGCGGCGGTGGTCGCGGATGGTGCGCTTGACGAGGGCGATGGCGGCGCTGGTAAAGTCGTCGGCCTTCTCCAGCTCGTCAGCGTAGCCCTTCAGCTCCTTGGCGACGGCGGTGTTCAGGATGGTGTTGCAGTCGCTCAGATTCTCGGCGGAGCCGGGCATACGGAACTCAAACTTGTTGCCGGTGAAGGCAAAGGGAGAAGTACGGTTGCGGTCGGTGGTGTCCTTGCTGAACTTGGGCAGGACATCGACGCCCAGGTCCATCTTCATCTTGACGGGGCCGGCGTAGGGAGAATCGGAAGCGATGGCGTCGATGACGGCTTCCAGCTCTTCGCCCACGAAGATGGAGATGATGGCCGGAGGTGCCTCGTTGGCGCCCAGACGGTGGTCGTTGCCGGGGGTGGCGACGGAGGTACGGAGCAGGTCGGCGTACTCATCGACAGCCTTGATGACGGCGGCGAGGAAGACCAGGAACTGCAGGTTCTCCATGGGGGTGTCGCCCGGGTCCAGCAGATTCTCGTGGGTGGTGGACATGGACCAGTTGTTGTGCTTGCCGCTGCCGTTGACGCCCTCGAAAGGCTTCTCGTGCTGCAGGCAGACCAGACCGTACTTGGGGGCCAGCTTCTTCATCATCTCCATCGTCAGCAGGTTGTGGTCGATGGCGACGTTGGTGGTGTCGAAGATGGGAGCCAGCTCATGCTGGCAGGGAGCTACTTCGTTGTGCTTGGTCTTGGCGGGGATGCCCAGCTTCCACAGCTCTTCGTCCAGCTCCTTCATGAAAGCGGAGACCTCGGGGCGGATGACGCCGAAGTAGTGCTCTTCCAGCTCCTGACCCTTGGCAGAAGGTGCGCCGAAGAGGGTGCGGCCGGTGAGGATGAGGTCCTGACGGGCCTCGTAGTCTTCCTTCTTAATAAGGAAGTACTCCTGCTCGGGGCCGACGGTGGTGGAGACGTAGTCCACGTCCTTGCCGAAGAGCTTCAGGACGCGGATGGCCTGATTGGACAGCGCGTTCATGGAGCGCAGCAGGGGAGTCTTCTTGTCCAGCGCCTCGCCGGTGTAGCTGACGAATGCAGTGGGGATGCAGAGGACGTCGTCTTTCACGAAAGCAAAGCTGGTGGGGTCCCATGCGGTGTAGCCGCGGGCCTCACAGGTGGCGCGCAGACCGCCGGAGGGGAAGGAAGAGGCGTCGGGCTCGCCGCGCACCAGCTCCTTGCCGTTGAACTCCATGATGGCGGTGCCGTCGCCCACGGGGGAGACGAAGCCGTCATGCTTCTCGCTGGTAATGCCGGTCAGCGGCTGGAACCAGTGGGTGTAGTGGGTGGCACCCAGCTCCATAGCCCAGCGCTTCATGACGCTGGCCACGACGTTTGCCACCTCGATGTCCAAAGGTGCGCCCCTGTGCAGGGTCTTCTCGAGGCTCTTGTAGGTAGCGCTGGGGAGGCGCTCCTTCATGACGTGCTCGTTGAACACCTTGCTGCCGTAGATCTCCATAACATTTGCTGCCATAAATCCTACTCCTTACTTGATCTTACTTTTTTCGCCTTGGGTCTGCCGCAATGCAGAAGCCCAAAGCTTGCTTACATCTTAACAAAAACGGCGCTGCGAGTCAGGAGGTGACCCACAGCGCCGTTGCTGTCTATGGCTAGATTATAGTCTTTGCGGGCAAAAAAGGCAATTGACAAAACTGACGATTCTGTACAAACACGATCCCGGATTTTTGGAACAACCGCGATTGGTATGACTTTTACGGGAGAAAAGCCCCTTTCAGGACAGCCTTTTCCAGCCGGAATGTGCGCAGAACGCTGTAATTGTCCTTTATTATAAAAGCGTCAGATGACCTGAAACAGGAAAAACTTGAGGTAGTTCGTCTCCGGTACGCCCCACAGAATGGGATGATCCGGTGCCTGCTGCTTTACCTCGATCTGCCGCAGCTGCCGGTGGGCGTCCTTAGCGGCAGCGCGCAGCATCTTGATGAACAGCTCCTCGGTGGCAAAGTGGGAGCAGCTGGCAGTGGCCAGATACCCGCCCCGGGGCAGCAGCTTCATGGCGCGGTAGTTGATCTCCTTGTAGCCGCGCATGGCGTTCTCCACCGTGCGGCGCGCCTTGGTAAAGGCAGGGGGATCCAGAATGATAAAATCGTAGGGGTGGCCCTCCTTTTCCAGCCGGGGCAGCAGGGCAAAGGTGTCCTCGCAGAGGAAATCCATGTTGTCGAGGTTGTTGCGCTCGGCGTTGCGCTTTGCCATGGCAATGGCTTCGGCGCTGATGTCGGCGGCGGTCACCCGTGCAGCCCCGCCCTTGGCGGCGTTCAGGGCAAAGCTGCCGGTGTGGGTAAAGCAGTCCAGCACGGTGTGCCCGGCGGCAAGGCGTGCCACAGCCCGGCGGTTGTATTTCTGGTCAAGGAAAAAGCCGGTCTTTTGCCCGTTTTCAAAGTCTACATGGTAGTAGACGCCGTTTTCGCAGATCTCGGTCTGGGTGGTTTCCGGGTGGCTCTCGCCGGGCAGGGCAAACCAGCCCTTGTTTTGTTCCAGCCCCTCCTTGGCGCGCAGGGCTTCATCGTTGCGTTCGTAGATGCCGTCAATGGTCTGTCCGTCTGCCCGCAGTACCTCGGCCAGCAGGGGGAAGAGCACCGGCTTCAGCTTTTCCATGCCCACGCTCAAAGTCTGGGTGACCAGAACATTGTTGAACCGGTCCACCGTCAGCCCGGGGAACTGGTCTGCCTCGCCAAAGATGAAGCGGCAGGCAGAAAGGTCGGCAGGCTCCAGTACCGTTTTGCGGTACGCCCATGCGTACTCCACCCGGCGCCGCCAGAAGGCGGTATCAAAGGTATCATTGGCGTTGCGGGAGATCAGCCGCACCCGGATCTTGCTTTGCAGCGAGAGAAAACCGGTGCCGAGGTATGCGCCCTTGGGACTGACCACATCCACCAGCGTGCCGTTTTCCGGCTCGGTGCCGGGGGCTTCCAGAATATCGTTCTCGTATACCCATGGATGCCCGCCCACCAAAAGACCCTCGGCGTGCTTATTGACTTTATATACAGGATAAGTGCGTTCGCTTTTCATAAAATGCTCCTTCAACTAAGAATGCGCAAAATGATGCTTGTTCTGCTCTTTATCATAACATAAAAATATGGTAGAATAAATACAAAATTTTGCGGAAGGAAGAAAACGCTATGGAGATCGAACGCAAATGGATGGTGACCGGCTGGCCGGAGGGGCTGCCCCTTGAGGAAGAGTTCACTATGCGGCAGGGCTATATCAGCGTGCAGCCCACGGTGCGCATCCGGGAGGAGGCGCTGACCGGCGGCAGCACCGACTATATCCTCTGCTTTAAGTCCGCCGGGGGCTTGGCGCGGGAGGAGATCGAGCACAGCATCGACAAAGACCTGTTTGTGCAGCTGGAAGAGAAGATCATTGGCAAGCCTTTGATCAAAAAGGTGCGCCGGAGCTACCGTCTGCCGGACGGCGCGGTGCTGGAGGTGAACCATGTGGACGAGGGCCTGCCCACAGCGTTCTGGTACGCCGAGGTGGAGTACCCCACGGTGGAAGCCGCGCTCAGCTGGCAGCCGGAAGCCTGCGGCCTTGCGGCGTACCTCAACGATGAAGTAACGAACCAGCCCGGCCAGAGCATGGGCGCATACTGGGCGCAAACCAGAGGGTAAAGCCGATAATACTGTGAAGGGAATGACTGTTTACGAAAAAGATCAAGCTGAAGCTGGAGCTCCAGTATAACTCGCCGGTGATCCTTACCTTTTTTCTGCTGTCCATGC
>ERZ826396.1416-NODE-1416-length-26618-cov-11.282235_pt1 | contig 26618 bp, 23 predicted proteins | sample MGYA00519926_ERZ826396 | MGnify/ENA primary metagenome ERZ826396 (study PRJEB31778, sample SAMEA3449230) | human gut metagenome | biome: human gut; feature: human-associated habitat; material: faeces | place: United Kingdom | collected 2010/2012 ... | reverse complement strand
CCACGGCCATGAACAGCACCATGGGCTCGTACGCCATGACCTGCAGCGTCTCGCGCATCGCGCCGATCTCGGCGTAGGGAGAGCGCGTGGAGTACGCCGCCACGATGAAGAACAGGCCCGACAACGTGACGACGAACACGCTCATGAGCAGGTTGCCGCCAGAAAAGAAGATGCCGCCGGCGATGAGGATGAACACAAGGGCGCACGTGACGTAGGTGCCCTCGGTGGAGTTCACCGACACGTTGTCCTTCTCGAGGAGCTTTCGCACGTCGTAGTAGGGCTGCAGAAGCGGCGGGCCCACGCGGCCCTGCATGCGCGCGGATATCTTGCGGTCAAGCCCGGCGAGCAGGCAGCCCAGAACCGGCGCCAGCACGGCGAAGGCGAGGGTGCCGATGAGGACGGAGAGCAACGACATGTCGTACCACACCCTTTCCTAGAACAATCCCGGCACGGAGACGGCCGCCGCCGCGAAGGCCACGATGATGATGGCCGAGCAGCACGCGGCGCCGATCGGCGCGATGCGCCCCTCGCCGAACACGTCTTCGAGGTACCAGTTGCGCGCCGAGGCGGTCGAGGTGCCCGAAAGCGCGTTCTGGAACGTGCGCTCGGCGTTGTCGCGGCTCACGCCCGCGAGGTACACGTCCACCTTGCGGGCCTTCGTGCGGCCGAGGCCCGCGAACAGCACGACGGCCAGGGCGATCGACAGGATGGAGGCGATCCACAGATTCGAGGTCGAGATGTCCTGGCCGAGGGTTCCGTAGACGCTGAACACGTAGGGCTCCACCGAAAGCCACGAGACGATGGGCAGCCCCGCGCAGCACAGGATGACGAGCACCGCCATGACCATGACGGCCGCCCACTCGCTCGCATGCACGTCGCGCTCCACGTTCTCGCGCGCGGCGGCGATGCCGGAGAGCTTTCCGAGCCACTTCGCCCAGAACATGAACGTGGCGGCCGAGCCGAACGCGAGGATGACGATGAGCGCCACCTGCCCCGTCTCGGCGAAGGAGACGAGGGTGGCCCACTTCGCCACGAGCATGCCGAACGGCGCGATGAACATGCACAGGATGCCGAGCATCATGAAGCGCGAAAGGCGCGGCATGCGCTCGAAGAGCAGGTCCATGTCCTCGATGTCGCGGCTGCCGATGTGGTGCTCTGCGGTGCCCACGCACAGGAACAGAAGCGATTTGGCGATGGCGTGGAACAGGATGAGGAACGCCGCCGCCCAGACGGCCTCGGGGGTGCCGACGCCGGCGCAGGCGACGATCAGGCCGAGGTTGGCGATGGTCGAGTACGCGAGCACGCGCTTGGCGTTGGTCTGCGAGATGGCCATGAACGAGCAGAGCGCGAACGTGATGCCGCCCACGAGCACCGTCATGATGGCGGGAACCGATGCGAGCAGCCCGCCTTGCGGGGCGAAGGAGCCGGCGTACATGACGGGAGAGAGCTTGACGAGCAAGAACACGCCCGCCTTGACCATGGTGGAGGAATGCAGAAGCGCCGAGGTGGGCGTCGGCGCCACCATGGCGCCGAGGAGCCACGTGTGGAAGGGCATCTGCGCGGCCTTCGTGAGCCCGGCAAGCGCGAGCGCGGTGACCGGCAGCGCGACAAGGGCGGGGTTCTGGACGCCGATCTGCAGAAACTCGATCAGCGACAGCGTGCCCAGCTGGATGGCGCAGACGTAGAGCGCGGCGAGGAAGGCGATGCCGCCGACGAGGTTCATGACGATCTGGCGGAAGGCGTTTCTCATGGCCTCCTCGGTGCGGGTGTAGCCGATGAGGAGGAACGAGCACACCGTGGTGACCTCCCAGCCGGTGAACAGCCACACCATGTTGTTCGAGAACACGATGAGGAACATCGCCGAGAGGAAGGCGAACATGAGGGCGAAGAACGCCGGGCGGCGATCCTTCGCGCCTTCGGGCTCGTGGGCCTGGAAGTCCTCCATGTAGCCGAGGGCGTACACGCAGATGCCCGAGCCGACGACGCCGATGATGAACGCCATGAGCAGCGACAGCGAGTCGAGGTAGAGCCCCTGCGCGACGGGCAGGCCGTGGGCGAACGCGAACTCGAACACGAGCGAGCCCGCCACCTGGACGGCGGCGAGCGCGCAGGCCGCCGCGTTCTTGTGGCGGATGCCGTAGAACAGGATGGCCGCGGCGACGAGCACGCTCACGACCATGCAGGCGTAGTCGACCACGGGCGAGTGGAAATCGAAGGGAATCCACGGGGCGCCCAGGTAGGAGACGACCAGCCAAACAGAAGCGATCCCGATAACGAGCGCCGCGGCCACGACGACGGCGTTTCTCACGCGGTTGTCGCGCACCGCGAGCAGCACGCCCGCCACGACGAGCGGGAAGAGGATCAAAAAGCCGAGCAGAGCCACGGGGCTTCCTCCTTCGTCCTATCCGATGCCGATGAACAAAAAGCGACCCAATGTCGCCTGATCAGTACTCTATCAGAGAAGGGAGGCCGGTCGAGCGGCCAGAGGGAGGCGGGGGATATTGCTCGGTAAAAGGGGTGCGAGCGCTTTCATATGCGAAGAGGCTTCGCGGAGAGTCCCGGCCAGCGGCTCACTTCGACGGGGAGCGGCGGGCTTCGCCTGGTTTGCCGCGCTCGAGGCGCTTCAAGCGGCGCCATTCGAAGGCGAGGAACGCCGACACGATGAGCGTGGAGGTGATGTCGGAGAGGGACGGTGCGAACCACACGCTCTCGAGCGGCGTGATGGGCAGCAGGTGCGGGAGCGCGATCGGGCACACCAAGAGCAGCGGGATGAGGAACAGGATCTGGCGCGTGAGCGTGAGCACCGTGGCCTTCGCCGCCTGGCCCGTGGCATCGAAATAGTTCGATCCGATGGTCTGGATGGGCAGGATGGGAATGAACATGAGGTACAGCACGAGCGCCCACGCCGTCTCCCCCAGATATTGGTCGGGAAGACCGAAGAGGTGCGCGTACAGGTCGGGTGCCAGGATGACCGTGGCCCACAGAGGCGCGGTGATTGCGATGCCGAGGGCGATGGCCTGCGCGAGCACGCGCTTCATACGGTGAAAGCTCCGCGCGCCATAGTTGTACCCGATGATGGGCTGCGCGCCCATGGCGATGCCCATGGAGGGCATGAACGTGAACAGGCCCACGGCCGAGAGCACCCGCATGATGGCGAGCGCTCCGTCCGATCCGAGGGCGTCTGCGGAGCCGTACGAAACGAGCAGGTTGTTGATGATCATCGACGAGACGGCCCAGCCCAGCTCCGTCACTGCCGGGGCCACGCCGAGGGCGCAGACGCGCAAGGCCGTTCGGGGCTGGAAGGAGCGCAAGGGCCGGACGAGCGGCAAAGGCGAGTCCTTCTTGAGGAAGAACTGCATGACGAAAGCAGCCGAGACGCCCCACGAGCATACGGTGGCCAGGCCCGCGCCGCGCATGCCGCCATCAAGCACGATGATGAACAGGTAGCCGAGCACCACGTTCGAAGCGGTTCCGACGAGCATGGATCCGAGCGCGCGGTTCGGCCGCCCCGCCGTGCGGATGAAGTTGTTCATGCCGAAGGCGATGAACTGCAACGGGCAGCCCGCGATGATCACCGCCATGAAGTCGAGCGCGAGGGGAAGCACGACCTCGTCGGCGCCCGAGTAGCGCAGGATGGGCTCGAGCGCGAACGGAGAGGCGATCCAGAGCAGCGCCGCGGCGCCGAGCAAGAGCACAAGGCTCGTGCCCACCACGCGCTCGGCCATGTCCTTCCTGCGCTCCCCCAGCTTGATGGCGGCGAGCGCGTTGCCGCCCACGCCTACGAGCATGGCCACGGCCACGAGCGCCGTCATCGTGGGGTTCGCCACCGTGGTGGCGGCCAAGCCGTCCGCGCCCACCGCATGTCCCACGTACACGGCGTCGATCACGTTGTAGAGCATCTGCACGAGCACGCCCACCACGGCCGGGATGGAGAACTCGAGCAGCAGCTTGAAGGTGCCCTCGGTTCCCATCCGGTCGATGCCGTCCCGCTTGGGGCCTTGCGCGCCCGCTCGGGACGAGATGCGTGTCTTGCTGCCTTCCATGTCCTCAGTATACGGGCACTTGACGAAGCGGGCAACCGTCCCGCTCGGGGAGACGGTTGCCCGCAGACGCTCTTCGAGCACGGCCGCTATCCGGCTACGAGCACTTGAGCCACGAGGAGGACGCCTCCGAAGACGAGCACGAAAAGGACCATCGGCCAAACGAATTTGACCCATTTGGAGTACTTCATGTCCAGCATCGTGAGCGTGGCCAGCACCAGGCCCGTGGGAGCGAGGTAGAGCATGGCGTACTGGCCCCATTGGTAAGCGCACACCACCGAGGCCCGGTCGATGCCCACCGTGTCGGCGAGGGGCGCCATGATGGGCATGGCCAGCACGGCCAGCCCCGACGAGGAGGGGACCACGAAGCCCAGCAGGAAGAACAAGAGCATCATCACAATGATGAACACGGGACCCTGCATTCCCTGCACGGCGTTCGACGACCAGTACAGCAGCGTGTCGGATATGAGGCCTTGATCGAGCACGAGGTTGATTCCGCGGGCAAGACCGATGATGAGCGACACCCCCACCAGGTTGGAGGCACCCTTGATGAATGAGTCGACAGCCGTCTTTTCGGGAATTCCCGCCACGAACATGATGACGATGGCGACGGCTAGAAACGACGCGGCCATTTCGGGAAACCACCATCCGAGCTGCATGACGCCAACCACCATGAGCACGAACGCGCCAACGAACAGCACGAGGATGGCCTTCTTGCGCATGGTGAAGCCGCCCGCGCGCTCTCCGGCCCCCGCCGCTTCGACATCGAACAGCGCGGCGAAATGCTCGCGGTCCTCGTAGGTGTAGGAGGCCTCGGGGTTCTTCTTGATCTTCCGAGCGTACCAGTACAGATACCCGATCACCACCGCGGCGCCCACCGCGCAGCCGAACGCCCGCCATTCGAACCCGTCCATAAAGTTCACGCCGGCCGCGTTGGAGGCTATGACGACCGAGAAGGGGTTGATGGTCGAAAACGTGGTGCCCATGGAGCCAGCGAGGAAGATGGCCCCCACGCATATGATGGAGTCGTACCCGAGGGCCAGAAAGACCGGAACGAGAATCGGGTAGAAGGCTACGGCCTCCTCCTCGAGGCCGCACGTGGTTCCCCCGAGCACCATGAACAGCGACACGAGGAACACGAGCAGGAACTCGCGGCCCTTCGTCTTCTTGGTGAGGGCCATGAGCCCCGACTCGAACGCCCCCGTGGCGTTCACCACGCCGATGAGGCCTCCCAGGACGAGGATGAACACCATGATGTCTACCCCGTCGATGGTGCCCGACACCATAGCCTGGGTGATGTCCGCAATGCCCTTGGGTTGCTGATCGAGCTGCTCGTAGGTGTCCGGAACCGAGATCGGCTTCGATAGGGCCCCCGAGGTGAACTGCTCGATTCCGATGTTCACGCCCAGATCGTCGAGCGACTCCTGAGTAGCTTCGCGCTCGGTCACCTTGCCTTGGGGGCTCGTGACCTGCAAGACGTTCGACTCCTCGACGTAGACGAGCTTCGCATACTGGCCCGCAGGCACGAACCACGTGGCGATGACGGCCACCACCGTGAGCGCGAAGAGTATCGTGAAGGCCGTCGGGAAGTTGAGCTTCCTTCGCCCCCTTCCTTTCCTTTCGCGCTGGTTCTTTGATCGGGCGACAGCTGATTCCATAGCCACTCCCCTTTCCTTCTCCGATGGCTGACGGCCTTTTCATGGTAGGGTCGGCCCGGAGGCGAAGGGAAGGAAACCGAGGTTATAAACTCGTGGTAGGGAGGGTATAATTCGGGTATAGGCTCTCTCAAGCCTTCTCGGGCGCGAAGAGTCAAAGGCGGTTGGACGTTGAGGAGCCGAAAGGAGGGTGTGCGTGGGCGCGGAACTCGCTCTGTTCTACTACTCCCTCGTGGTTCTCCTAGCCGTCGTCTTGGCGGCGGCTACCTGTTTCGCTTCCGCCCTGGTGTCTCGCTCCCGAGCCTGGATGCTCCTCGCGCTCGGCTTCCTGTTCTACTTCTTCGACGTCGCCTTGGTGTTCCAGGACGACTTCCTCTACCGCGAAGGGGGTATGGCCACGCCGTTTTTCATCGGCAGCCCGATCGCCTCCATCGCAACCGGAGGCGGGGCCATCACGTCGTTTTGGCTCGCGGTGTGCGAGCATCTGGACGAGCGGAGCAGGGTCGCACGGTGGCTTCCCGGCGCGGTGTACGCAGTGGGAAGCCTGGCCGTCTTGGTTCTTATGGAGCCGGGGAACGTCGAGGAGTTCTTTTTCTACGGCATGCGCATGGCCGTCGTGATGGGGTGCCTTCTGCGCCTCGCCGCAACCTATGCGGGGATGCGCGACGAAGTGGAGCGCATGCGCATGGACCGACATGCCCGCCTTTACGCGGCGATGTGGGTTCTTTCGGGCTTGGTGGTGGCCGAGAATGTTGCGATCCTGCTCGTGATGGGCCCCGAGGCCGCGAGAAGAGGCCCTCTGCCGTTTTTCCCCGAGAGGAATTTCGCAGAGAACGCCCTTGTCCTCTGCTGCGCGGGCGCGGCGTGCGTCGGATCGTGGAAGGGCCTCGCCCTGCGGCGGGGCAACCCTCCCTCGAGCGAGGACGGGCCCCAGGCGGGCTTCATAGACCAGAACCTTCCTGCGTACAGCGCGCGCAAGGGCCTTTCGCAAAGGGAGTCCGAAGTGCTGAGGATGGCCCTCATGGGCAAGGACAACCAGAACATAGCCTCGTCCATGAACCTGGCGCCGGGAACCGTGAAGGTGCACATGCACCATATCTTGCAGAAGGCCCAATGCGCGAACCGCAAGGAGCTGATGCGGGACTTTTGGGAGTCGCGATAGCGCCGCCCGAATCCCGTCGAGAAGAGCGCGGCATGGACGCCTAAGCCCTCTTTCCCGTGAGCAAGTTGATGGCCCCTATGAGGATGACCGAGCCGACGAGGGCCACTACGAACGACCACACGTTGAACCCGGTGAAGCCATCGGCTCCGAAGAAGCTCATGACGAACCCGCCCAAAAGCGCTCCCACGACCCCCGTCACGATGTTCTTGAGGAGGCTTCCATCCGTCTTCATGATCATGTTCGCTACCCAACCCGCCAATCCTCCGATGACGATCCATACGATGATGCTCATTGCTATCTCCTTTCCGAAGCGTGTGGAGTCGACTGGAAGAACATAGGCTCAAACCACTTCCGCCGAAGGTGCGGGGAGGGGTTCGTATGGATTCCGTAGCCTTGACGTTTCGCAGAGGAGACCAGCAGGAAGCTTGGCGAAAGGAGCTACTCGGAGCCAAGGGAGGACGTCCGCAGAAGGCATTCGTGGATGGCCTTCGTTTCGGCGGGGCGCGCCCCGTCCTCGCCGCGCACAAGGGAGCTCTTGCGCCAGCTCCAGCCGCCGCTTACGTCTTTAACGTACTTCTCACCGGATTCGATTTGGTTGAACATCAGGTCGAGAGGGGTCTTGCGGCAGGAGAAGTTCGCCTTGCTGTCGTACTTCCCGCGCATGAGGGCCATCGACAGCAGGGTCGTCGTCCCCAGCGGCGTGTAGTCCGAAGCCGGGAACCAATCGCGCAAAAGGGCCGTGACCGCGACGATGAGCTTTCGGGAGCTTTCCGCAAGAGCCTCGTCAGAGGAGTCCTCTCGCACGCTTTGAGCGCAGTGGGCGGCGAAGTCCAGAAGCTCGGCATCGCTTCGGACGGCAGCCAGGGGATTGGCGATGACGGTGGCTATGCGGTCACGGCTCATGCGGCCTCCTTCGTTGTCGACGGTTTGGCAGAAAACGGCAACAACGACGACCCTTCACAGGCTCGAAAAACAAAGCAGGTCGGAAGCGTTTTCAGCTTCCGACCTGCGTTTTCATCTGGTCGGGTTGACAGGATTTGAACCTGCGACCCCTTGACCCCCAGCGGGCATGACCTGGGAAAACGCATTACAACCGACAACTATAGGAATTAAAAGCCCCAGGTAAATCCCCAAATTATGGAATCCTGTAACCCCTTGTCCTCTGGGGTCTCAAAAGCATTCGCCCATTTTTCGCCCTTATATAGTGAAAACAGGATGTTTTTTAGCATTAGGTCAGGGGGTCCCAGGGTGGAAATAATAGGTAAAGGATCGGTTGAGGAAGTCATTCCTGGTAAGGTTTACAGAATTCGTCATTGTCTTGGTAAAGATCCAGCAACAGGAAAGTATCGTCGCTCAAAAAAGAAAACTGTTTATTGTACGAAAAGGCAAGTTTGGAACGAGCTAGCTATATACAAAGAAGAACTTCTTCAAGAGGAACACGAACGCACTCATCCAACAAGAGCAATGCCTAACATTGAAGAATATGGCAAAGAGTTCATTGAAGTTAAAGAGACTACTCAAGAATTAGCTTTATCGACTATCCAAAGCTATAAAGCAAGTGCACGTTTAGTTAACTCTCTATTTGGTTCTATTCGCCTTGACGAATTGAACGCTGGCATCATTAATAGGCGCTGTACAGCATTCGTTAAAAAAGAGGGGGCGACTGTAAACCAGATATATCGCATAAAGAAGTTTCTCAAAAGTATTTACCGTCAAGCTGTTTTGGAGGGTTTAATTGACTATCGCGATAATCCCTGTTTGGTAATTGATACGAGACGTCCAAAAGTGAAAACTCGTAATAGCCTTAGTATTGAAGAGTTTGCTCGTCTTCATCAAATCCTGATTGATATGCCTCGAACTTCACGCCTTGCTGGTGTATTTATTGGTATGAAAACAGGTATGCGGAAAGGTGAAGTTTTGGGGCTCACGTGGGCTAATGTCGATTTCAAAAACAAAAAGATACACGTGGCTCAACAGCTTGACGATTACGGTCAGTTTAAAGAACCAAAAAGTCGTGCTGGATTTCGTTTGATTAGCATTGACGATGAAACAGTAGATTATTTACTAGATTGGAAAAGCATTCAGAAACAAGAACTTGCTTCTTATGGGAAAAATCAATTTGATTCCACGGTTGTATGTACCAATGATTGGAATGGTGGTGTTTTCGATTCTCGTGGATATAGTCGCTGGTTTAGAGATTTTTGCGTAGAACATGGGTTTGGTAAGTATTTAGACACAAGCGATTACAAGGACAACCAGGGTAAAAAAGATGGATGGCACAGAAAACGCAAGAGTGAGTACGTAGGTCTTTGTTTTCACGAATTGCGCCATACGCAAGCCACCTTATTGATTGCAGCTGGAGTTGATGTAAAAACGGTTCAGCACCGTTTGGGTCACAGTGAGGTTTCTACCACATTAGATATTTACGCTCACGCTATTGATGCTAATGATGAATTGGCAACCAGCGCACTCAACAGCTATCTAACTTCTAAAGAAATGAAGTAAGTTTGGAATAGTGTTATCTGTGGTAGCAACTTTTTAGAAGAATCTCAGAAAGCATAATAGTCTGTTATGCTTACGCATGAGCGCTTTTAAAAAGCGCACACGCGTAAGCGTAAATATGAAGGAATAGAGAAATTGCTTCTTAGAGAGTCTTAGAGAACCTGAAAAATCATTTCACTCTGCACCATAAATGACAACTCCGTATTCTTCTGTCAAACGTTAGAAGACAAGATGAAACGGAGGATACCATGAAGTACTATGACCCTAATGAATGGATTTCTGTACGAATGCTACAGGAAGAACTATGTGTTTCACGCTCTACCGCATATCGTATAACTAAGGCGATACCCCACAAAACAATTGGTAGGACCATTAGGATTAGGCGTGCCGACCTTGAACACTATTTGCGTACACATGATCAAATTCCAACAAACTGGTAGGTTGGTCTTATGATGACAAAACGCTTTAAACCTTGTTCATCATGGGCAAGTAATCCTAAAGAACTTTTGATGCAGGATTCATCACCGCTTAAAACGTGTATATCTGCACTTGACGAAGTTTTTGATGGCGGATGTCGTAATGAAATGATTGTTGTGGCAGGAATGCCTGGTTTTGGTAAAACGGATCTTGCAATTAACTTAGCAATTGCGTTTCTTTTACAAAACCGACCCGTCTTTTATCTAAGTGTTGAGTTAAGTCGTGAGCAAATTTTGCGACGTTCATTATGCACTCTGGCGAATAGGATTGATGTAAGCATAGAAGCAAATGAAAAAAGTATTCTACAATTGTTTGAAACAACACCATCAAACAAACTACTTAATGACGCATACAAGCTCATCTCAAGCAAATACATTATCATTGACGAGTCTTTTAATCAGGGGGAACCTATACCTCCTCATACCGTAGAAGAAATCAAATATTCATTGCAAAAGTGGCAAGCTGAACAAGAATCTACTCCCTGCCTTGTGGTTGATTATATACAACAACTATATTTGGGAGATTATCAGGGAACTACAACAACAGCATTAGATAGAGTTTCGAAGGAGCTGGCTAAGATTGCTCATATAGAGCATACACCCGTTGTTGTATTGTCATCCTTATCGAAAACAGACGAAATTCGAGGTTCGTCGCAAATTGAACACGATGCTGATAAGTTGATAATAATCAAGCCGTTGGATGGTGTAACGCGCGAAGAAATGCTTTCAAGTGATATACGTTCAGTTAAATTGATGATAAAAAAGAATCGTACGGGAAAAGCTGGCATTGCTATAGAAGCAATCTATCATCCAGATCAACATCTTTTTATATAAATCAAAAGATTTGGCTTCACATGGGGAATTTAGCAAGTAGCCCATCTCGTATACACGAGATAGATTGGCGGCATCAGACTCTTTCTGTGAAAATCGTTGCCCTGCTTCGACTCGAAAGTGCCGAGGCAGGGCTATGCCACCAGACTCCATGCCAGCGCGTAAGCGCTCTGGCATTACGCCATGCGGGGGAATGCCCCGCGCCCCCTTATTTGTCCGTTAATTCGGCGTAGAGCTTAAATAGGTGGGCTACGATCTTCTCCTCATCGCCTTGGAAATCCACGCCGTAGGCGGCTTCGACGGCGGCGTCAAGTTCGCGGTGAGCTTCAGTCAAATCAGGGAAAAGCATCTCTTTATCGGGATCATAAAGATCCGCAAGGGAGAAAGCTGGGTGCGCTTCTCTTGCCGAAAGCACATTCCTTGCGGAGTTTTTTATTCTGTCTCGCACAGGGCTGCTAACCAATTCCTCGACTGACACATCTTTACTGGATGATGTCAGCCCAGGCCAAATAAAATTGTTGTAAACCATGTCTCCCGAGTATCGATAATCGCTTTTCATCCTTCCGCACACAACCCTCATCCATGCGTTGTGGAAGAGTGAGTGGAGCACGCCGAAATGGTAGAGGCTTGCCTCTGGAATGATGAATACAAGATTGCTCGTTTTTTCTCGTCTAGCGAATACATGTCTATTTCTCTTTCCCTGCAGCTGTCAGGTACGAAAATTTGTCAGCATCCCCAACCGTCGACACAAACTTAGCTAAATACATCTTGGGTGGGGCAGTTATATCATCAGGAAATGTGTCAGACTGTCTAAATCCTTTTCAGATAAAAGAAGTTCTCAAGTAACTCAAATCTGGGAATAACCGCCTTGAAAGAGAGATTCTTAGAAGAGACGTACGTGCCGCCAATGAAAACGGAGTGATTCATTGCATTTTTTGAAGGGAGGCTATTGCCGACCTCATGCTCGTTGGGTATTTAAAGAATACCTTTCCTCGATTGGGTATAAGATTTAAATAACACAATATTGAGTCTTGATGCTGTGCTATTCGTTTCGTAAGTGGCGATTCTTCTCCCAGTTTCGAATGCGTTCATTGACAATCGATTCATTAATTTCGTTGGCATTCATCTCGTATTGCTTATTCTCTACGCCAATCGCGAATGCCGCAGTCCGTTCGATGGTGCTATGCGGTAAAGACCAAAAATCTTCCTGCAAAACCGCTTCGCGAATCCCTGCCAATGCTTTCTCTTCGGTGACAAAGACTTTGAACCCTTTGTCAATGGTCCAACCGTTAGAGTGGCTGCCATACCATTTGGATACATAAAGCTGCGCTAAGAGCACTTTGCCTAATGGATGATTGAGCGCTTGCCTCAAACAATGGTCATAAGATTCTGGGTTAATTCTCTCCCAAATATGCAAAAGACCTTGCGCGTCCTCTTTACCGAGGATGGATAGCTCGTTCATGCTTTCTTGGGTTTTCTGGATGAGCTTTTGCTCAACAAATTCAAGAGTTTCTAGATCGATTAACTGCGCATTCAGAGTATTTTTCTCAAAACCGTTTCTTCCGCATGCGCATTTTTGCCGAATAATAAACGACCTGAAAGCGATAAAGTCTTCAAGGTCGAAGTTGTCAACTGCTTCGCGTATGAGAAGCGATGCTTCGTCGATTCCTGCCGTAGCCAGCAATTTATTTAGAAGGTCAATGGATCGTTGATTGTCAGAGAACAAAGCAATGTGCTCTGGGTCATAGGTTTTCTTGATATGGTGAACAAATGAACGGAATACAATTGGCGCTCTGGCGCTAATGATTTCGTCCGCGATCCCCAGAAACCCCTCAAGGAGCTGCCCGTAATTTTTGTTTCCGAAAGACGCTTCAACTATTCGAGAAACCTCGCTTTCGTCGTATTTCGTTGCCATATTGTGAATTAGGGCTTGCGGAAAGTCGTATGAATCAATCGCGCTTGCGAAATAAGCGTCGAATATTTCGTCGTGTGCAAGCATTTTATGCATGCGGAGAAATTCGGTTGAGACAATGGGATGAAATGGGCTCACAGCTAGACCAAATGAGGGGAACAATACAGAAAGCGCTCTTACGATATTATCAGGGTCGCTGTTTTTGTTTCGAAGGACTTTTTCAATTTCGGTTTTGTAGCTTTCTCTGTTGCTTTTCGAATCAGAGATGTAACCACCAGGAGTTCCTCCGCACAGTGAATTTTTGTTGGCAAGAATCCACTGAATGAGCTCGGGTTCAAATGTTGATATTGCTGATATAGCAGCTATGTCTATTGGGGAAACCTTTGCTCCAGAACCTGCGAGCTCAAAATCCAAAACGTTAGAAAATCGGCGCAGGTCTCTAATCGTCTCGATATAAGGGAAAAGGCAATAACGTAGTAATGACGCTCTGCTAGCTATGTCGGACATTTCCTGTTCAGTTGTGGTGTAGTTGGAAAGATCGGCGAGTTTCTTGCTCAATAGGTCGGCTATCTTTTCTTGATTGATCTTGGGTATTTTAATCGGAACCTGAACGACCTTCTCGAGGTATTCGGATCCGTTGCAGCTCTGGATTAAAGACAATGCATCTTCGACTATCTTTCTTTCATACGACAGGAGGTAGTTCACGTTTGGAAAATCAGCAATCGTGGTAACTAGTTGGAATATTGACCTTATCTGAACATCGGGAAGTCTATCGATGTCATCGACAATGATAAGAATTTTCGTATCGAATCTCTTTAACAGATTAGAGATGAGTCTCTTCCTCTTTTCGATACTTCCAAATTGCCTATTAGCATTTTGTCGATTTTAGAAGAAAGCCATCGGAAAAACACCCTCTTGCTACCTTTGAATGATTCAGAATAGGTCTCAATTGCTTTGCTGAGTTCTTTCCTTTTGGTTCCGTCGTAAGCTACTTTTTCTATCTTTGTATTAACATTTTCTTTTAGGACTTGGAAAAATTCTGTGATTAGATTTGAACTCTCGATTCTATTCCACGGATTGAATCGAATAACCAAAATGCCTGAGTTGCTTTGTTCGAGTTCTTCTTCGACCATATTAATCACCGAGGTTTTTCCTGAACCCCAAGCTCCGTAAAGTCCTACCACCGTAGAATCGCCAGTCGCCAGATTTGCAATGGCAGTGGCCATCCTCTTAGAGAAAGCATATCTCCCCAAAAGATCTTCGCTAGACTTGCTAATCGGACGATCTGAACTGAACATTAGTTATCTCCTTATGATGGCTTGGTATATGGCTGAGACAGCGACAGCTGTTCTAGAGGTTCTTGAAGTACTGTTCGATCTTCTTTGCCATGAGCTGCCGCCTTTGCGCGAGGAAATCCTCGTAATCTGCAGCTTCCATCTCGAAGATCCCCTCGGGGATGCAGTTTGCCTCCAGATTGGAGCGAAGTGTCCTGAGGTCGGCGATGTCGCCGAAGTAGCCATCTTCTGATGTGATGGCGTCCCTCGCGATACCGAAGTACTCCTTGGGGCTCTTCTTTCCAATGGCGATATTGATGCGCTTCTCGAGGAAGGTGTAATTAGCTACCTGGTTGTAGAGGCGTTGGGGCGCATTAATTTCATCACGTAGGTATCCCTTTGGGAAGATATGATGGATGTCGCCCACATTTCCGATAATATCTGCGACTTTGAAGCCGTTGGTGAACAACGTGTTATCGGCGGCTCGAGCCTGGGAGGCCACATAGACCATCCATGCGCCGGTCCTGACAGAGGTCGTCACCAGGTTCTGCGGCAGCTCCACCTCCCAGAACGTGTCGGAGAGGCGTGAAGCGGTTACTTCCTTGTAGAAGGGAATGAACCCCTGCTCGGCGATGCGCCTGATGTCTCTGTCCATGATGGATTCCGACGATCCCGAGTAGCGTCCTGTGAGTACTGACATCACGTACCAGCGCTGCACCCAGCGCTTCACGTCCGTTGCTGGGATTGTGGAATCTTCACGCAGCGTCAGATAGAGGTTGTATGCGAAATTGACAGCGCCCTTTGACGATATGATTGAAGAGGATACAAACCCTGCGGATCGCAGTGCGGCTGTAAAATCTTGGAAATTGCTCTTAGACATGAAACGGACTACGCCGTCATGAAGTTTTTGGAAAGATCTATCAGCAATTTCACTTTTATAGTCTCTTGCTTCGAAGTCGCGACCTGAGAGCAGAGCGACTAAGTCGGCGAGCTTTCCACGGCTGAACATGTGCATGAATGCAACGCGTAGTACATCGTTGTAGTCGGGGTCATAGATGTCATCTCTGTCGTTTCTGAGCCACTCTACTTTGTCGGCATATTCTGACGCCATAAATTCACGGTCATGCGCTCTGACAGTCTCCCAGAATTCGGGCTTGACAGCCAGGTGGCAGTAGTAGTCGATTGCCTTGCGTAGCATGTTGCCGCCGTGTTCCTCATCTGCTGCGATCTTCGACATGGCAAAGTCTGCTTGGGAGAGAACCGCACCCTTGGAGTTAATGCGGATAAAGATTTCTGTGACTTCGTCAATAGTGCAGTCGGCGTCGACAGCAATGCAGCCTAGTTGGCGCGCGGCTATTGCCTTTAGATCGTCAATTCGCGAACTGACAGCGTCGGGGTTGCAGCCCTCATTTGCTGCTATGTAATCGGTTATGAATTTAAAGGAGCTGAAATCTGGAGCGAAGAGAACTGAAATGTCTGATATCCAGGCTGGGTCTTTGTCGATAAATGGTGTAAGTACTGCGAAGGGTGTGTCATCACCGTCATAGAGGGGGTTGAAGGCGATCTTGATTCGTTTAGATTCATAGTCGTCATTCAGAACGGGAAGTCCTGCAAGAGCTGCCATCATTGCAGTGACGCGTTGCTGTCCGTCGATAAGGACTGTCTTGCCTTCGGCGGTTCCGCCGCCCTTGATTTTCACGTCGGGGTTTTTCCAGGTGATGAGGTATCCCGTAGGGTATCCGTGGTAGAGGGAGTCCATGAGGTCGCGCACTTTGGTGCTATCCCAGACGAACGGCCTCTGGATCTCAGGGATGGCAATATCCCCGTGGTCTATGAGCCCTAGGATGCTTTGTACTGAGTATGTTGTGATGCTGAATCGATCTTTCATTTGCGGTTCCTATTCGTCGGTCAGAATTGCATCTCAAATAATAATCTAAACGCAAGGAAAGAAGTTGCTACACATATGAAGAGCTGGGTAGATTGACAAACCTTTTAATGTTCCTGAGACCCCTTGGCTTTTTTCTCGCGTATTCTGCTGTTCCATTTACCGACTTGTCAATACCGATTAACTCATTCGCCCATTTTTCGCCCCTTTGGCTTCACAACTAGGCAAAATAAAAAGGCCAGAAACTTTCAAATAAGCTTCTGACCTTGTGCTTTAAGATGGTCGGGACGACAGGATTTGAACCTGCGACCCCTTGACCCCCAGGCGAAAGAATCACCGTAACGAGATATAACGCAAGAGATTCAGGATAACTAAAATACCTGTTCAAATATATGATTTATGGAAATAGATGATACCGCATTATCCCATGTCTCAAAACCATTAGACAAAAATTAGACAACGGTTTTTCTCGTTACACTGGTACTGCTATCTGGCAATATAGTGGACGGGCGGCGCATGGAGATCGTCGGAAACGGAACTATCTACGAGGTTAAGCCGGGGAAAGTCTACCGTCTCCGGCATTGCATCGGCAAAGATCCTGTAACAGGTAAATATCTCAAATCGCCTTGCAAAACCGTGTACTGCACCAAACGGCAAGCGCGCGACGAATTGGCCAAGTACAAGCAGGAGCTTATCGAGCAAGACGAGCTTTCGCGCCACCCTGAGAAAGCGCCTGTTCCCACGGTTCGGGAATACGCGGAGAGGCACTTACGCCTACGCGCGACGAACAAAAAGCTCTCCGAAAACACCCTCGCGCATGACCGGAGCGATTTTGCCCATGTAGTTAAGCTGTTCGGCGATTTCCCCCTGGACGAGTTGACAGCCGATATCATCAATGCCCGGTGTTCAGCTTATCGCTTAGCAGAAGGCAAGTCCTTGAACGTGCTCAACAGGATAACGAAGTCGCTGAAAACGCTGTATCGCAGGGCCGTCATGGATGGGTTGATCGAATACCGCCTGAATCCCTGCCTTGGCATAGACATCGACAAACCGGAACCATCTGACCGGCGAAGCCTCACGGAAAACGAATTCAAGAGACTCGCCGCTGTCGTAGACTCGAAGACTATGGAGGCCCGTGTTGTGGCCGTGAAGATCGGAATGGCGACGGGCATGCGCAAAGGCGAGGTTCTGGGCCTGACGTGGAAATCGGTCGATCTCGACTCATGCAAAATCTCGATAACCCAGCAGTACACGCAGGACAGATCGCTGAAAGGCCCTAAAAGCAGGGCAGGGAAAAGGATCCTCAGCATCGACGAAGGCTCAGCGCGGTATCTGGCTCGCTGGAAGAAAATCCAAATGGTGGATTTGGAAATGCATGGAGTGAGGCAGAGCGCCGACACGCCCGTGGTGAGCACCAGCCTCGGCGGATACTGCGATCCTCGAGATTTCTCCAAGTGGTTCAGGGACTTCTGCGTCGAGAACGGGTTCGGCACCTACAAGATCATCGAGGAGTACCGGGACGGTCAGGGCAAGTACGGCGGCTGGAGGCGAACGCGCAAGAAGGGCTACGAGGGGCTGTGCTTCCACGAGTTGAGGCACACGCAGGCGACGCTGCTCATAGGGAGCCGTTGCGACATCAAGACGGTGCAGCACCGGCTCGGCCACGCCGACGTGCAGACGACGTTGAACATCTATTCGCATGTCATCGATGCCAATGACGAGGCGGCGGCAGAAACCATCGCCGCCTTGCAAGCTTGAACGCATGTAGGACTACTCCACCCCGATGCCAAATGCGTCTCTTCCGTGAATGAGTGCCCCCATGTCTCATTGCTCGTGAAAATGAACGGAGTGCGGGGTACGCTCGGAGCGCGGCGGATGCGCGAGCGCCTCCCCGCGCTCCGAGCGTACCCCGCACTGGGGCTTCATGCCAAAGTCTCCTTAGCCCCAGAGGTCGCGTAGCGAAGATTCGGGGGGCAGCTCTTGTCTGCGTCGTAGCGTGACGCAATGCTAGATGTCTCGCACTGCTTCAATGAGCCGCTTCAACGCTCTCGCCTCATCGCTTTTTCCAAGCAATGGACGCTTTGGCTCGAACTCAAGATCGAAACCCGAATTCCTGTACATCTTTTTGTCAGAGACGGCTAGATACTCGCCCTTTACGTTCAGCTCGGCCACGGCGTTCTTCACCCACTCTTTAAGCTCGCTCTCCGATCTTCCATGCAAGAAAACGGCATGGGAGTCCACTCTTTCGTCGAGATCCCGCATAGCGGCGGCGTGCGCGCGCCGCTTGTGCCTCTGCTGGCACTCCTGCGAGCAGAACGCGCTTTGCCTTCTGCGGCTAGATGCGGCAGTGCCGTCATTTCGACGATATTGCTTGAATGCGCGTTCGCAACCCTGGTGAAGGCATTTTCTCCATTGCGCATCAGATTCAAGGATGGCTAGGAGCTGCAACGCAACAGCCGATCCGAGGCAGCCTTCGGGGTATGCGCCAGCTTCGCACATGCCGAACAAAGTTTCGGCATGCCTTTTTGAGACGTGCTCTTTGGCACCGCCGTGCTCGGGACCCAACTTGTAGCTCCATTCGCCGAGAAACGTCCTCATGCCCCCATGAACCACACCGCCCGTTTCGAAAGCCATCGCGCTCAGGTACAGAAAAACATTTCCGACGCTTTTCGCAGACCTTAAGGCAAGGAGGATGTCTCCGACGATCTCCTTTCTCTCGCGGCTGGGCAATTCCAATATCTCATGCGCTGTCATATCGCACCATTCTCCCCAACGGTGGCCACCAACGATGGCATTCGGCCTGACACCCATGCGAAGCATTGCAACCACCGCCCTTCTAGGATCGCCTTCGGCGACATCGAGAGCCGCGATGAGCGCTACCGATTCACGAAGAAGGGCAAGGGACATTACCGCCTCGTTTCGCGATACGGTGAATGCAGCGCTCTTCCCCTCGCATGCAAGGACGATGCGTATAGCATCGCTTTGCCATGCCGCATCGCGAAGCGCCCCCCTGAACCCGTCGAGCGCGTCAAAGGGAGCTTGAGCCTCCTCCAATATGTCGATCCACGATTTAAGGAACGCAGCGGATAACTCTTCGTCTTCGGAGGATTTTCTGCTCGGAAGTTTGTCTTTGATTTTCTCCGAGCCAAGAAACTTCCTATAAGATCCGAACCACGGGGAGGTGATCACGCCATATCGCTGCACGAACCCGAGCAGATCTTCCTCGTCTTCCGGATCGAGCGATACAAGTTCCCTCAGGCAAAACTCGGCAGGAAGGGTTTCGAGAAGGGAGAACTCGGCCTCGACAGCAGGAGTTAGATAGCGCACGTTTGTAGCCACACTTTGAAGGCGCGAGGTGGGTAAAAGAGAGGGGCTACCGATTTCAGCGATTGTTGTAATATCCATGTCGCTGTATATCCGCCACGGCGCAGATGCCAAGGAAGCATAACGCACTCCTCCCGACTTGCCATGATGGTAAGGGCTTTTGGCGCGTGTCTCCATAATGCTCTCCTTTTACACCCCGTTATCTTCCGTCCATGTTGATTATTATATCGATGGTTTAAAAACAATCAAAAAGAATACAACTATCGTTCTCGCCGTCAATTCAGCACGACGAAAGGATGGTCATGCCCCACGATTACCTCACTGTGCGCGAACTGCGCGAGATGCTTCACGTTTCGCGCGCGACCGCCTACCGCACGGCGCGCCAACTCCCACATATACGCATCGGACGCGCCATCCGCGTGTCGCGAAGAGGACTAGAATCCTACCTGCGCGCCCACGACTACACCATCCCCACCGACGGCGAAAGGAGCCGACCGTGGTGATGCTCGCCGCGTTCGCGGCTCGGGGCTGCGCTCGATCCCTCCCAGAGGTCGGCATCGCTTCTCCCCTCGCCCCGCTGCGCGGACGGGGGCGCGGCGGGAGGCCGCTCCCTCCCCGCCCCCGTCCGCTCCGCTCTCGCGCCGAGGCCGCTCGCATGCAAGATGTGCGCGGCGTCATGACGCCGCGATCTTGCCCCTCGGACTTCCGCGCCGCATCCGCGACGTGGCTTCCGAGGGGAGGGGGCGCGCCCGAAGGCGGAAGGAGGCCCCTCCGTGGGCGGTGACGGCGCGCGGGAGGGCCGCGCGCGCATCGTCGTCCAAGTGCGCCTCACCCGCGAGGAGAGGTCCCGCCTCGCGGAGAACGCCCGGCGCGCGGGCCTCACCGTGTCGGGCTACGTGCGCGCGCGGGCGGTCTACGTCGGCTGCGACGAGCCGCGCGCGGACGCGAAGCTCATGAGGGCGCTCCTCTCGGAGCTTGGGCGCATAGGCAACAACGTCAACCAGCTCGCCAGGATCGCCCACGCGCGGGGGCCTGCGGCGGGGGACGCCGAGCGCATCGCGTCGGCGCTCTCCGACCTGTCCTCCTGCGCGGCCCGCCTCAGGCGGATGATCGCCGACGCCGAGCTGCCGGGAAGGAGGAGCCGGTGACCATCGTCAGCCAGAAGGCCGTGGCGTCGGCCAAGCACGCCAGGAAGCTGAAGGACTACATCGAGGGGAAGGACGCCCTCCTGCGCGACTGCATCAACGTGTTCGAGCCGCACCGCGCCTTCGAGGAGATGGCAGAGACGCGGAGGGCGGCGGGGCACGACAGGCCCTCGCGCAGGGGCGCGGCGAACACGGTCATGCTGCACCAGGTGCTCGCCTTCCTCCCCGAGGAGGCGGACATGAACGGCGGGCCGCTCTCGCCCGAGGACTGCATGCGCTACGCGCGCGAGTACGCGTCGCGCCGGGGCTACGACGCCCACCAGGTGGTGCTCGCCCTGCACGAGGAGCGATGCGAGGAGGACGGGACCAGCCGCTACGCCGTGCACCTCGCGATCAACAGGACGAACCTCGACACGGGCAAGCGCCTCTGCGAGGGGCGCAGCGCCCAGGCCAAGCGCGACCGCGCCGCGACGGTGCGCGCGCTCGACGCGGAATGGGGCCTGCGGCAGGTCGTCGAAGGGGCCGAGAACTCCCGCATCCACAAGCGCCAACCCCACCGCGCGGGCGCCGAGGGGCGCATCCTGGAGCGCGCGGCGCGGCGGGGGCGGGCCCCCGAGGAGGCCAGCTACAAATACAACCTGCGCAAGCTCTGCCAAGGCCTCGCGCGCCGCTCCGCGAACCTGGAGGAGTACCGGCGGCTGCTTGAGGAATGGGGCGTCGCGTCGGAGGTCCGGGACGGAAAGGTCTACGTCGCCGACATGGACAACGACGCCCGGTCCTTCCTCCTCTCCCGCTTGGACGGGACCTTGGCGGGAGACGCGCTGGAAGGGACCTTCGGACGCGCCGCCGAGAACGCCAGGCTGGAGCGGCTGCGGTCGGAGGTGCGGGCGGCGGAGCGGAGGGCGGCCGAGTACCAAGCCGCCAAAGAGGCGTACCTGAAGGCGGCGCGCCGAAGCTGCAAGGAAGCCCTCCGCCGGATCGGCGAGTCCGAGGGGTCCAAGCTTAAAGACCTTCCGCGCCTGCGGCTGCCGCGCATCCCGGAAGCCCTCGCGCGGGACGCCGAGGTGAACCGGGCCGTGCTGGGGATGGCGAGGAGGGTCGAAGCCGCCCGCTGCGAAGCGGCGTCGGACCTGCCCCCCTCCCCGATGCGCTCGCCGGGAGGGAGCGGGCGGCAAGGAAGCGCCAGAAGGCCCGGCCCCGCCGCCCGTCCGGCTCCGGGGCGCGGCCCGACGGGACGGGCGGCGCGGTAGCCCCTCGCGCCCTACGGCCCGCAGAAGCTGACGACGTACCGAACGGGGTCGAGCAGGGCGATGGGGCGGACCTTCTCGGCGAAACGACGGTAGAAGTCCGCCAGCTCCCCCTCGGTGTGCCGCCCCTGCTCCACGGCGACCCGCGCCAGCGGCGGCACGTCGGTAGCGTCAGGGCGGCGCGACTCCAGCGCCTCGGCGGCGCGCAGGGCGCGCCCGCGCGCGTCGGCGAGCGCGGCGACCTCGTAGAAGTTCTCCTCAAGGCTCCACTCGAAGGCGGCCTCCCGCGCCCCGCCGCCCAGCATCGCGGATGCTTCGGCGCGGGCGCGGTTCTCGGGGAGGCCCGGATCGAACAGCGCGTCGAGCCAGCCTGTGTAGAGCAGGTCGTGGAACTCCATGTCGTCGAGGGAGAATCCGAGTCCCGTGTCGCAGACGACGCGCGCGTCGAGCAGCGCGCGGGCGTCCACGGAGTCCCGCCTGACCGGATAGAGGGCCACGAACCCTCCCTTGACCGACGGGAAGTCGCGCAACGCCACGCGCCCGCCGCGCGAGGAGCGGCCCGCCCTCTCCACCGGGGCAAGGAAGCGGAACGCGCAGCCCTTCTCCGAGCACCTGCCGTCCGCCCGTTCGCCGTAGGCGGGATCGTCGGAGTAGGCGCAGGGCGGCAAGGCCCGCCCCGCCCGCGCCAGATCCGCCTCGACGCGCATGCGCACCTCCGACCCGAGCGGCAGGCACGCCGAGTCCTCAAGCGGCCAAGAAAGCCTCCCGCGCTCCCGACGGGTTCTGCTCATCGGATCCCGCCGCCTTCCCGCCCGTCGCCGGACGGACCCCCGCCGAGCGCGGCAGCCATCGCCTCGGCGTACGATTCCGCGAGGGGGAGGTACCTCTCGATGAAGCGGTCCTGCGCGGTGAGGCAGGTGTCGCGCAGCCATCCCCTCTCCTCATGGAATCTCTGAAGCCCCCGGATGTAGAAGGCGCGCAGGTCGTCCGTGACGATGAAGGGGGCGATGCCGTTGCGCAGGCACTCCTTGAACATGATCAAACGCCCGATGCGCCCGTTGCCGTCGCTGAACGGGTGGATCCGCTCGAAGGCCACGTGGAACGACAGCACGTCGTCCAGATCGTGCCTCCCGGCCCGCTCGTATCCGCGCAGCAGGGCCTCCATCTCCGCCTCCACCTTCTCGGGCGGGGTGGTCGGGAGGTCGAGCGCCCCGACCACGTTCTCGTACCTCTTGTAGTCCCCGACGGAATAGAGAGGGTTTTTCGCCTGCGCGGTCCCGGCCTTCAGAATCCCGTGGAGCGAGCGCAGCAGGTCCGCGTCCAGCGGGTCGCCGCTCCGGTCGAGGACGGCGTCGAACGCCTCGAAATGGTTCATGGCCTCCAGGATGTCGTCCAGCGGGATGCCCTCGCCGCTGATCTCCCCCCTGCCGAACACCATCCGCGTCTGCTCGGGCGTGAGGCGGCTCCCCTCCATGCGGTTGGAGTTGTAGGCGAAGTCGCACTGCACCATCTTGTACACGCTGTCGCCCACCCGGTTCTCCCTCTGGTGCAAAAGGACATCGAGCAGGGTTTCGCTGTCTATCACGGCATCCTCCATCTGCGCGGCGCTTCCACCGGACATTCTAACCCATCCCGGGCCTTCCTGCGGGCCGCGAGGCCGCGCCGTCCCCCTTCCCTTACGGCGCGATGCGCCCCTTGCGCCGCATGTCGAACGCAGAGGCCATGCGGCGCATCGCCTCCCGGCTCAGGCCGTGGCTCTCCGCGATGGGCCGCCAGTTCCCCTCCACCGCCTCCTTCGTGCCGGACACGATCCTCTCCGCCTCGGAAGGGGAGACCCCGTAGAATCCCGCCGTCTCCAGAGCCAGGCCGAAGTCCAGGCTGTTGTCCTCTCTGGAGATGTTGAGGGACAGCCCGCCGCCGTGGATGTCGGGGTTCACATCGTAGGCGGGGGCGAGCCTCCAGCCCGATTCCGTCAGGAGGAAGCCGTGGTTGCGCAGATGGTCGTCCGTGTTGGAGACCGCGATGTTGAACACGATCCGCGCCCAAAGCTCCCGCAGGTCGCGCTCGGGGGCAGCGCCCCGCGACCGGATGAAGGAGGCGATGTCCAGATAGCTGGCGTCCTCCGCCCCGTCCGTCCTCCCAAGCAAGGCCATCGCGGATTCGAAATGGACGCGCCTCGCGCCGTCGCGGTCGAACCGCCTCGCCAGGAACGTCCCTCCGTTTCGGGAGAGCCTTCCCATCCTCGCCTCCGGCACGTTCAGCCCGCACAGCCTCGCAAGGTCATGGGTTGTGATCTCCCATGCCCCGACGTCCCACTCGTCGCGCCTCGACGGGAACTTCGCGATCCAAAGCGAGCCGTCCGGTGCGGTCACGGAGGCCTTCGGCCTGGCCCCTCCAAGGGAGGAGCCGGGGGCGAGCAGCCGCCGCAGCCATTTCTCCTCCTCGGGGTCGTCCTCGTCCTCGAAGGCTATGGCCGCCGCTTCGAGCGCGCGCAGCTCCGTCCACGGCGGGGCTGCGAGGCTCCGGTCTGAGGACTGGAAGACGCCGCCCTCCTCCAGCGAGTAGCGCAGCCCGCCCATGCGGGTCTCGTCGCGGACGCCGATCAGGTAGTCGCTTTCCAGCAGGGCACGCGGCTTGCGCCCCTCATGGCGGGCGGCGACGGCCTCCCCACGCCGCATCAGAAGCCTGCCCCACCGGTCGGGGCGGGAATCCGAGAACGCCCCGAACAGAGATTTGTCCGACGGGGCGCGCCGAGGCCCTTCATGCGGATGCAGGCCGGGGTCGAGAGCGGTGGCGTCGCCCCGTCGCAGCCACGCCTCGGAATAGGAGAAGGAGAGCGACTCCCTCCCGCGATTGCCCGCGGCGAGAAGGACCCCCACCGGGACAGGCCCCTCCGGCAGCCAGTCCGCAAGACGTAGATGGCCCTCCCGGCGCTCATCCCCTCGCGCCCCGCACGGCGGGGCCGCCCGACGGCGGAGACTCCATCGCGACGCACGCCCCCGCCCCCGATCTAAAGCGACGCCTCGCCGCTAGAAGTCGATGCGCACATTCCCTTCCCCCTTCGCCGCTTCGTCCGAAACGGATTCATTCGCCAGCGCTGCCGCTACAGCATAGCACTTTCCCGCAATCTCCGTTTACGGCGCTACTGCCTCTCATAGCGAGAAAGGGCCGCTATCTCCCCGTTCTTTATGAAGAACTCGGAGGGATAGCCGCTGGCGAAATCGCCCTTCTCCTCCTGGGAGAACTCGCTTCCGTCAGCCTTCGAGATATTCAGGTCGAAGGCCATCCTGTCGAACGTCGTCTTCTCGCCGCTGTAGACCACCTTCCAGACACCCGATCCTTCGGCGGTTCTCTCGGTGACCTCCACATCCCAGTTGCCCGATCGCTCCACATCGTGCTCGACCATGGAGGACTCCCAAGTGCCGTCGGCGTTGAAGGTGACGGTGCGGGCATCCGTGTAGTCGTAGTACCCGTTCTCGTTGGCCCATCGCCACGTGCCCTCCAGCTCTTCCCGAAGTTCGGCGGCGCGCTTTTCCGCTTCGGCGGCGACGGCCCGCTCCTTCTCCTGCCGCGCGGCGTCGATCTCGGATTGGGGGATGGCCTGATCCTGATAGAACACGTATCCGTTCCCTTCCAAGATCTCCACGCCGTTCCTTTCGGATCGGGTGAGGACCGATCCGCCGAGGCCCGAGTCGATGGTCACCACATCTCCGTCCGCCTCGTAGGAAAACGACAGGCCCTCGCTGGTGACGCCGCGCTCCTCGCCGGAGAACTGGATGCTCTTCACCTCGCTTCCCGTGCTGTAGTACCACGTGGTGCCCTTGAGGCTCGCCGGCCCTGCGCATCCCGAAAGCGCTGCGAGGCACAGCGCCGCGCCCAGCAAAGCCCCTATCGTCTTCCCGCCCATCCGAACTCCTTTCGCCTTTCTTTCACTTCGCGGCTCCGCACCTGGAGCCTTTGCGCCCTGCGGCGATCTCCTCGTTCCAGACGCCCTTGGAGGCACCCGTTCGCTCCGCGCCGATCAACGGTGCCTACTCGCTGCGGCGGCAGCCCATCTTGCCGCCGACTCGGCGGCCATCCTCGCGCCACGCGCCTCTTCCAAGATGTTTCTCTGAAGATGGAGCATTTCCGAGCGGCAGCGCGACTCTTCGAGAACGTTCACGGCATCCTTGGCCGTGTCGGCTCGCCCCGACGCGACTATCTGCCTGACGGCCTCCAAGCTGTCGGGATCGCAGTACTCGATGGCGAGGGGATTGTCCGGCACCGCGTCGTAATGATTTCTGATTTCCGCATAGACCGCCGCCGCCTCCGATTCGAGCCTCTTCGCCTCTTTCGCCCTTGCGGTCTTGGCGGCTGCGATAGGAGCGAAGGGGCCGAGGAAGACGACGAGGAGGAAGACGACCGTGAGCGCGTCGGCGGGGTAGTCGCCTTGGCTGACGCGGTTGTGGAGGAACGCAATCCAGAGGGCCGTCCACGCGAGGGCGAGCAGGGTCGCCTTCCAGCGCCTGTTCTTGCCCCTCAGCCTTTCAACCCGTCCGACCAGAAGCTCGATGCGCTCGTAGTTGCCCCTCTGCCCCTCGAAGGCTCGGCAAAGGACATCCAAGCGCTTCAGCAGCCACTGTCTTTTTCCTAAGGAGGCGCGCTCTTCCTCCTCCCATGCGGGACGACCGCTCTCCATTCGCCCTCCCCTTCTCTCTCCGCCTCTTCAGTAACGCCTACTATAGTAGGCGTTTTTGGGTCGGCAAAGCAATAGCCTGTTCCCATGAAATCGGACGAGTACAGAAAAGCCATCGGGGCGAAGGTGCGGATCGCGAGGCGCGCACGCGGCATCAGCGTCGAGAGGTTCGCGCTCATGGTCGGCATCGACCGCAACTACCTCCGCGACATCGAGTACGGGAGGGCGAACCCCACCGTGGACGTGATGGCGAAGATCTCCGACGGACTGGAGACTCCCGTTTGGGAACTCATGAACCCCACGAAGGATTCTCGCTCTTAAGATCGCGCGGATCGGCTTGCGATCCGAGAAACCTCTGCCGTTTATCGACAAGCGCAAGCCGTTCGACCATTAGACAATAATTAGACAACATCGCTTCACAACTACCCCGAAAAGCAAAGCAGGTCGGAAGCGTTTTCAGCTTCCGACCTGCGTTTTCATCTGGTCGGGT
>ERZ826396.1412-NODE-1412-length-26661-cov-4.357137_pt1 | contig 26661 bp, 24 predicted proteins | sample MGYA00519926_ERZ826396 | MGnify/ENA primary metagenome ERZ826396 (study PRJEB31778, sample SAMEA3449230) | human gut metagenome | biome: human gut; feature: human-associated habitat; material: faeces | place: United Kingdom | collected 2010/2012 ... | reverse complement strand
GGCAGAGGAACACGCCGGCAGGAAGGGCGTCAGAACTCGGAGGGCTGAGCAGCAACGTCCATGCGGCAGTTGCAGGAAGAAAGGGATTCTCAAGCGGGGAAGAAACGTGTATAATATGGAAACGAATGGACAGAGGCTGAAGGAGAACCAGTGCAGAAAAAATAACTATTAAAAAGGAAATAAATATTCGCTGAAACGGGTGAGAGGTATAGGGATGAGAAATGCAGAAAAGATGGCGGCGGCACTGATGGCTGCAGTGCTGCTTCTGGCGGGCTGCGGAGACGGGACGGTACAGACAGCCGCTCAGAATGACGGGGAAGGCGGGATGGCTTCAGAAACGGTGGCGGTGACAGGAACAGCTTCTGCAGGAACACAGACAACGGCGGAGGTGGACGGAAATGCCGGGACAGAAGAGATTTCGGTGGTGAGCCAGACTTTTTCACACAGGAAATTCATAGACAGCATTGCTTTTATCCTGCCGCAGGGCTGGAGTTATGACACCTTTGAGACGGTTGTGGCAGGGGAAGACATGGATGCCAGGGAATGGGGGGTACATGTTTTCATCGGGGGAGACCAGAACCTGCGTTTTACTGTCTGCGGCACCAATGAGACAGAAGCGCGAACGGGAAATTCGGAACCCTTTCAAACGGGCTCCGGGCTGACGGGAAAGAAGTATGTGGAAGGCACTACAGGAGAGGACGGACAGGCATATTGGGAATTCTGCCTTGTTTTTGAAGGCATTGAAGGCGGAGGCGCGGAATATAAGATTTATGGCGGCCTGGGACAGGAGGAATATGAACAGTATGCGCAGGCGCTGGATGATTTCGCCGCAGGGGTCAGCATTGTGACGGTCGCGCGGGATTAAAATAAGGTTGCGTCCGCACGGGAAAGTGTGTATAATTTTGATGGCGGAATCGGAAGCGGACGGAAGGCCGCTCCGGTTGCCGGCATAGAATGGTGTGTGTTTCCGCTGGCGGTAAGCCGGGCGGATGGTAAAGGAGAAAGAGATGAGTAAGAAACCGGTAGTATTAATGATTCTTGACGGCTATGGGCTGAATGACAAGATGGAAGGCAACGCGGTACGCGAGGCGAAGACCCCTGTAATGGACCAGCTCATGAAAGAATATCCCTTCGTAAGAGGAAATGCCAGCGGCATGGCGGTAGGACTTCCGGAAGGGCAGATGGGCAATTCCGAAGTGGGCCATCTGAATATGGGTGCAGGAAGGATTGTATATCAGGAACTGACCAGAATTACCAAGGAGATACAGGATGGCACCTTCTTTGAGAATCCTGCCCTGCTCGATGCGGTGGAAAACTGTAAGAAAAACAATTCCGCGCTGCATCTGTACGGCCTTGTTTCCGACGGCGGCGTACACAGTCACATCACCCATATCTATGGGCTGCTGGAACTGGCCAAGAGAAACGGGCTTGAAAAGGTATATGTGCACTGCTTCCTGGACGGCCGTGACACGCCCCCTGCGAGCGGCAAGGGATATGTGGAGCAGCTGGAAGCAAAAATGAAAGAAATCGGCGTAGGAGAGGTTGCTTCCGTGATGGGCCGCTACTATGCGATGGATAGGGACAACAATTATGACCGCGTGAAGCTGGCATATGATGCGCTCACCAAGGGTGAGGGGCTGACGGCTGCCAGCGGTCCGGAAGGGATCCAGGCTTCCTATGACAGAAATGAGACGGATGAGTTCGTGAAGCCCACGGTTGTAGTGAAGAACGGCGCACCGGTAGCGACGATCCAGGACAAGGATTCCATTATCTTCTATAATTTCCGCCCTGACAGAGCGAGAGAAATCACCCATGCTTTCTGTGACGACGACTTCAAAGGGTTTGCGCGCGATAAGAAGCTGGATGTGGTTTATGTATGCTTTACAGAGTATGATCCCACCATTCCCAATAAGGAGGTGGCTTTCCATAAAGTAGAAGTTACCAATACGTTCGGCGAATGGCTGGCGGCCAATCATATGACCCAGGCGAGAATCGCAGAGACTGAGAAGTATGCACATGTGACCTTCTTCTTCAATGGCGGTGTGGAGACTCCCAATGAAGGAGAGGACAGGATCCTGGTGAACTCTCCTAAGGTGGCAACCTATGATCTGAAGCCGGAGATGAGCGCATATGAGGTATGCGATAAACTGGTGGAGGCGATCACCTCTGACAAATATGACGTGATCATCGTTAACTTTGCAAATCCGGACATGGTTGGCCATACAGGAGTGGAGGCTGCGGCAATTCAGGCGGTGGAAGCGGTAGATGCGTGTGTGGGCAGAGCGGTTGAGGCGATCAAGAGCGTGGACGGCGTGATGTTTATCTGTGCGGATCACGGGAACGCGGAACAGCTGATCGACTATGAGACCGGCGCTCCCTTTACTGCGCATACGACGAATCAGGTTCCGTTCATCCTTGTAAATTATGATCCTGCGTATACGCTCAGGGAAGGCGGTTGCCTGGCAGATATCGTGCCTACGCTGATTGAAGTGATGGGCAAGGAGCAGCCTGTGGAAATGACCGGCAAATCTCTGCTGATTAAGAAATAAAAGCAGAAGAGCAAAACGACAAAAGAGCAAGATGGATCCCGGCGAAGAGCATCTCTTTGCCGGGATATTTTATTGAACAGCGAGCTCCAAGGGAGAGAGCAGGAAGGCCTCTCGTTTATGGACGGGGAGCCTTTTTTCTGACCGGATGGAAGTCCGTGAATAGGCACCATCCTGCCTGAGAAAGCAAACACCCGCAAAAGAAAAAGGCTTGTCATCAGACCGCAAATATGATACATTAACTGTATCATATTTACTAGTACACTTAATATGCTTCATACAGTATACGTTGCGGAAAGGAGTCATATGATTATACTTGATTATAAAGACGCCAGACCTATATACGAGCAGGTGGTGGATAAATTTCAGAAGCTGATCCTGACAGGGGCGTTGGAGCCGAATACGAAGATGCCGTCGGTCAGAAGCCTTGCTGTGGAACTGTCCATTAATCCGAATACGATTCAGAGAGCCTATGCGCAGCTGGAGCAGCAGGGATTTATCTATTCGGTAAAGGGCAGAGGAAATTTTGTCGCCTATGATGACAGGCTCCTGGAATTCAGGAAGGAAGAGATCCTGAATCGGCTGAGGGAACTGGTGAAGGAGGCAGAAGAGATCGGAATGGGTACAGAGGAACTGGCTGCGTGCCTGAAGAAACAGAAGGATGGAAAGCGGCTTCGGGGAGGGGCAGAGCATGATTGAACTGAAGGATGTTTCCAAACGCTTTGGGAAGATCAGTGCCGTATGCAATGTAAGTTTTACGATAAAAGAGGAGAATGTTTTCGGGCTGATTGGAACGAACGGAGCAGGAAAGAGTACGGCGCTGCGGTTGATGGCAGGCGTATTGAAGCCGGATGAGGGGATGGTTCTGATCGACGGCATGCCGGTCTATGACAATGCGGATGCGAAGGCGAAGCTGTTTTTCATTGCGGATGAACCTTACTTTTTTGCAAACGGTACCCCCAAAGATATGGAAAGATATTACAGCAGCGTATATATGAACTTTGACAGAGAAGCTTATTATATGTATCTTGCCACCTTTGGCCTGGATGGAAGGCGGCGGATTGATACCTTTTCAAAAGGGATGAAGAAGCAGCTGGCGCTGATATGCGGCCTGTGTGCCAGAACGAAATATCTGTTTTGCGATGAGACGTTTGACGGATTGGATCCGGTGATGCGCCAGGGGATCAAGAGCATCATTGCGCAGGAAATGGAGAAAAGAGGGCTGACTCCAATCATCGCTTCCCATAATCTGAGAGAATTAGAGGATATCTGCGATCATGTGGGCCTGCTTCATCAGGGAGGCGTTCTGCTTTCCAGGGAATTGGAAGAGATGAAATGCAATATTCAGAAAGTGCAGTGCGTGTTCGTATCGCAGGAAGAGGCGAAAAAGGTGCTGGAAGGCCTGGAGATTGTGAAACAGGAAAAAAGAGGGTCTTTGTACACGCTGACGGTGAGGGGGAGCAGAGAGGAGACGCTTGCCCGCTTTGCGGCAGCGCAGACTCATTTCTATGAAGTTCTTCCGCTTTCTTTGGAAGAGATATTCATCAGCGAAACGGAGGTGACAGGCTATGATGTCAAAAAGCTCCTTCTGGGCTAATTTCCGGGAGAATCTGAAAAGACGGGGATGGACGGCGCTTTTGTGTGTGCTGACCATGTTCCTGGCCCTTCCTGTCAGGGGAGCGATGCAGATTTCCGCAAATCAGCAAAAGCTGAGGACGAACAGGGTTTTCCTGGATGCGTCCCGAACCCCCGCAGATTGGCTGAAAGAACGTTTCCTGTATGAGACGGTCTGTGACACCACACTGCTGGTTGTCTTTCTGGTGTTGGCGATCCTGCTTGCCGTGCAGGGGTTTTCCTGGCTGGATAACAGGAGAAAACTGGACATGTATCTGAGCGTGCCGATCCCTTCGAGGCGCAGGTATGCGGTGATCTATGGCAACGGGGTGGGGATTTTCGCGCTCTCATATCTCGCCTGCCTGCTGATAACGCTTCTGGTTGGTTTTCTGATGGGAGTTGGCTCGGGAAAAGTGCTTCTTTATGCGCTGCTGGTATATGTGTGCAATCTGGTCTATTTTCTCGCGGTCTACAATCTGACGCTGATTACTGTGATGATGACAGGAAATGTGTTGGTATCCCTTCTTGGAACCGGGGTATTTCTGTTCTACGAATTTATGGTAAGAAGTCTGGCGGACGGCATGCGGCTGGATTTCTTCCGCACCTACTGTTATCTGGAAGATATCAAAGCGTTTAACTGGACATCCCCGCTGATTGTCTGGCTGGGCGGGAGAGACAGCCTTTATGGACTTATAGAAGGATATCGTTATTATTTTCCTTCGTTTCTGCAGACAGTGGTTCTCATTCTCATTCAGGCCATTGTGTATGGAATACTCGCATATCTGTTGTATCGCAGAAGAAAAGCGGAGGCAGCAGGGAGCGCGATGGCGTTCCGGTTCGCAGGGACACCGGTAAAACTGCTTTTGATGATTCCGATTACGCTGTGGGTGGGGAGATGGTTCAGACAGCTGAGCGACGGCAATGACTTCTTCGCGGTTGTGGGAATGCTGGTAGGACTTCTCCTGTCCCATGGCTTGATTCAGATGATTTATGCCTTTGACGTGAGAAGCGTATTGAAGAATAAGTGGCACATTCTGGGGGCAGGAGCTGTATGTGCGGTTATTTTTTCCTGCTTCTATTTTGACCTGACTGGATATGACGCTTATATTCCGCAGGCAGAGGAGATAGAAGGAGTGGCGGTTGCCTTCCAGAATGAAATTTACGGCTTGGGGTACTATGAAGAATTGTTCCAGAAGGAGATGCGCTATGAATATGATTCTGTTCCCGGCATGCTTGGCAGGATGCGGTCAGAGGATGAAACGGTAATCGGCGCTGTCAGGGAGCTGGCGCGCCAGGACAGGACGGCTAAAGTGGACAGGGATTCCTATCACGAAGGATATACGCCGTTATTCATTAAATATACGCTTAAAAATGGGAGAGATGTATACAGAGTCATCATGCTGAACGTGGAATCTTCTGCAGAGTGGATGGATCCGATTTTTCTGGATGATTCCTTCCGCCGGGCCCGCTATCAGATCTATGATGCTGCCTTTTTGGAAGGGGAAGAGAAAATGGCGGCATCTTACAGCAACGGAGTGGAAGAAGTGGGATATATTGGGGAACTCTCCGAGTTAGTGGAAGCATTGCGCAAGGATCTGGAAGGATTTTCTTATTCGATGATGCTGGAACAGCTTCCTGTAGGCAGGATTCAGCTGCGTTATCCCGTTCCGGGAAATGACAGCGAAAATTATTATTCCTGGAATTATCCGATCTATGAAGGCTTTACAGAGTCGATCAGCCTTATGAAGGAATGGGATGCATATATAGAACCGCGGGAGGACGGAAGCTTTCTGGAGCCGGAACAGGTCATGAGCATAAGCCTGACCTGCTATAATCTGCAGGAGGAGGATAAGGAGTACTCCTATGACGGCTCTTATGCCCTTTCCTATTCAGAGGACAGGGCGGTTACAGAGATGTTTACTTCCGTCTCTGATATAGAAGATGTGCTTCCTGCACTTTATCCGGAGATGTTGCTAAACCTCGCAGGAGGAGATCTGATGGGACGTCTGGGAAGCGATAATTACGGCGTGATGATCACCATGAAGCCGGAGACGGATACGGCTGCACAGGAAGTATCGTTCGTCGTGCTGGGTGGGAAGCTGCCCCGTTCTATTCTGGATAAAATGACCTACTCAGAAGAATAAAAGCATTCCCCTTTGCGGATAATAGAAAAGAAGGCATCGCCATTTTTAGCCGGAAAGGGGTAAGCTATGAGTTTATGTTTGGAAATCACAGATGTGCATGCGAGAGAAATCCTGGACTCCAGGGGAAATCCAACGGTGGAAGCGGAGGTTGTGCTGGAGAATGCGGTGACAGGGCGGGCTGCGGTTCCGTCCGGAGCGTCCACCGGACAGTTTGAGGCCGTGGAACTGAGGGATGGACAGAAACGGTATTTCGGCTTGGGTGTCCAGAAAGCGGTCAGAAATGTGAACACGAAACTGAGAGAAGCGCTTTTAGGGGAAAATGCGGTCTGTCAGCTGGAGATCGACCGGATTCTGATGGACATGGATGGTACGGATAACAAATCCAATCTGGGAGCCAATGCCACGCTTGGTGTGTCCATGGCAGTTGCCAAGGCGGCTGCTGCGGCGCTGGAACTGCCTCTTTATCAATACCTGGGAGGCGTACACGCCAGGCAACTTCCTGTTCCTATGATGAACATTTTGAATGGAGGAAAGCACGCGGATAATACGGTGGATTTGCAGGAGTTCATGATTATGCCGCCTGCTGCCGACAGCTTTCATGAGGCCCTGCGGATTTGTGCAGAGATCTACCACAATTTGAAGAAACTCTGCAAGGACAGAGGGCTGTCCACAGCGGTGGGAGATGAAGGCGGGTTTGCTCCGGATTTGGCAAGTTCGCATGATGTGCTGGAATTGATCGTAGAAGCTGTGGAAAAGAGCGGTTATAGGCCGGGAGAGGATATTGTGATTGCCCTTGATGCGGCAGCGAGTGAATTGTACGATGCGAAAAGCGGCAGCTATTATTTCCCGGGTGAAAGCAGGATGTCCGGGCATCAGGTTCGCAGGACGGCGGCAGAGATGGTGGATTATTATGAAAGCCTGATTCGGGAATTTCCCATTTTTTCTATCGAAGACGGGCTGTTCGAGGACGACTGGGATGGCTGGAAAGAACTGACGGAAAGGCTCGGAGGAAGAATTCAGCTGGTGGGGGATGACCTGTTTGTCACCAATACCAAACGGCTGGATGCGGGAATAAAGTTGAGGGCGGCAAATGCGATCCTGGTAAAGGTCAACCAGATAGGGACCCTTTCAGAGGCCATGGAAGCGATTGAGATGGCACAGAAGAACGGATATAAGACCATCATCTCCCATCGTTCCGGGGAAACGGAGGACGTTACCATCGCAGATCTCGCAGTGGCTGTGAATGCGGGGCAGATCAAGACGGGAGCGCCCTGCAGGACGGACAGGACCGCCAAGTATAATCAGCTGCTGCGCATTGAGGAACAGCTTGGGCAGGCCGCCTGCTATAAGGACCCGATATCGAGGCTTTGATACGAAGCCTGTTCGGATGGAAAGGGAATAGAAAGGAAAAAGAGTCGGAAGCGAAGGCTTTTTGGCTCTTTTTTTTATGATCGCATAAGAGAGGGCCTCTGGCTGTTTTTTTCGACAGTGGCACTGACTGCGCATCCCTCAGTTCCCGATTTGACAACGGGGCGCACAGACAGTGCGTGGAACAAAAAGCGGAGGGATGAGGGAAAACGAAAATTAGCATCCGTGTTTGAAAAAACTTGCATCCGTATTTCATTTGTGATATAGTGGAACAGCTGATATAATAAAAAACAGTTGATAGATCTGCAGAAGAAACAGAATATGGGACGGCAGAGGCAAAAAGAGGGAATTTGGCTTTAAGCCGTTGTATATATGGAAGAACAGGCGGGAGATTCCCGGCACCGTTTATGAGACAAAGAGGGCGCGCGCAAAGCGTGGCGCCTATTGTTTAAAACTTTGTGTCCGCGCGGGAAGCATATCTATCTTTGTACTGTGGACTCCTCGAAAAGAAGATCGGCAGCTGCCGCTAAAGCGGGAGGCACATATCAGTGAAAACAGTACAGCTTGGGGAATATGAATAAACTTCCCCACAGAAGAAAAGGAGTGTTTCAGTTGGTAAAGTACGTTGTAAAAAGAGTCTTTCTGGCAGTCATCACGCTGCTGATCATCTGTGCGATTACTTTCTTTGCCATGAACGCGATTCCGGGAGGACCGTTTGATGGTGAAAAGGCGGTATCGGCTGAGGTAAAGGCTGCGTTGGAAAGAAGATATAATCTGGACAAGCCTGTGCCTGAGCAGTTTTTGATTTATATGAATAATTTGCTTCATGGAGACTTTGGCATATCCCTCAAGACTGGGCGTGAGATTAAAACGGTCATTGGAGAGTCTTTTGCTATTTCTGCAAAACTTGGCGGAATGGCGGTGGTGGTTGCAGTGATATTAGGGGTTATTTTCGGAAGTATTGCTGCTTTGACTAGAAACCGGTTGCCTGATCGTGTGATTATATTTTTGTCTACGCTATTAACTTCCCTGCCGAGCTTTGTGCTGGCTACTCTCCTGTTGCTGGTATTCTGTGTTAAGCTGGGCTGGGTTCAGGTGTGGAGTGTGACGGATCGTAATTATGTACTTCCCGTTATTTCCCTTGCGGCTTATCCAATGGCATATATTACTCGTCTGACTAAGACCAGTATGCTGGATGTGATGGGACAGGATTATGTGCGTACAGCAAGGGCCAAAGGTGTTTCTTCTTTTAAAACAATTTTCAAGCATACCCTTCGTAATGCGTTGATCCCGGTGATTACATATGTGGGACCTATGACTGCTTCTATTCTGACGGGTTCTCTTGTTGTGGAGCAGATCTTTACGATTGGCGGCCTGGGAGCTAAATTTGTGGAAGGCATTACGAACCGAGACTATACGTTGATCATGGGAACTACAATTTTTTTGGCGGTGCTCATGGTTGTTGTAAATTTGCTTACAGATATTGTATATAAGCTGGTTGATCCTCGGATTAAGCTGGATTAAGGAGGAGACTGACATGAGTACGCTTGAGAAGAACTTAAATAAAAGTGCAGATGCAATGCCTGAGAAATCTCCTCTAAGCCTTCAGATTGATCTGAAGAAGTTTGAAAAGGCAACGGAGGAAGAGAAAAGACAGCAGGATGTGATGAGTGAATCCGTTTCCTTTTTTAAAGATGGGATGCGCCGTTTGATGAAGAATCCGTTGGCGGTGGGCAGCATCATTGTTTTGCTTGTTATCATTCTGGCTATTATTATTGTTCCCCATTTGATTCCTTATTCCTATTCACAAATCATTACGGTGAATGGGCAGAGGGATAAGACCGCGGCCAATATGGCGCCTTTCCAGTACTCTAATTTGGAACAGCAATATATTGCTGAAGGCGGAGAGGTATTCCCGCATATTATGGGAACGGATGAAATGGGACGTGACTATTTTGTCCGCGTTCTCTATGGAACGAGAGTTTCTTTGATTGTCGGTGTGTTTGCCGCGATCATCGTCTTGATTATTGGGAATATATATGGAAGTATTTCCGGTTATTTTGGCGGCAAAGTAGATTTAGTAATGATGCGTATTGTGGATATTATTTACTCGCTGCCGGATACGCTGATGGTGGTGTTGCTTTCAGTCGTTTTAAAAGAAGTGCTGGATGTTAATTCTATTCCTTTCCTGCAGAAGATCGGAACAAATATGTTATCTATGTTTATTGTATTTGCTTTGCTGTATTGGGTAGGTATGGCGCGTCTGGTGCGAGGTCAGATCCTGACGGTGAAGCAGAATGACTATGTGCTTGCAGCCAGGGTAAGCGGTGCAAAATCTAAGAGGATTATTTTCCGCCATATCCTTCCTAACTGTATCAGTGTAATTATTATTTCCGCTGCGCTTCAGATTCCTTCTGCTATTTTTACAGAGAGTTTCTTGAGTTTTATTGGTATGGGTGTTCAGGTTCCTATGCCGTCCTTGGGTTCACTTGCGAATGCAGCGCGTTCTGGCCTGGAAGCTTATCCTTATAAATTGATTTTCCCTTCGCTTATGATTGCGTTGATTACGCTGTCATTCAATCTTTTGGGCGATGGCCTCCGTGATGCGTTTGACCCGAAGCTGAAGAGATAAGAGGAGGAGAAGAGATATGAGCGAAACAATACTGGAACTGAAGAATCTTCATACCTCCTTTAAGACCGGCAACGGGGAGGTTATGGCTGTTAACGGCGTATCTTTCAAGTTGGAAAGGGGCAAAATCCTCGGCATCGTTGGTGAGTCCGGTTCGGGCAAATCTGTAACAGCTTATTCCATTATGCAGATATTGGAAAGAAACGGGAAAATTACAGAAGGACAAGTGCTATATAAAGGACAAGATATCACAAAGTATACGGAAAAACAAATGCGTGATTTCCGGGGAAAGTGCTGTTCCATTATTTTTCAGGATCCTATGACAAGCCTGAATCCCGTATTCACCGTAGGAAATCAGCTGAGGGAAGCGATAGAATTGCATACGGATCGAAAGGGAAAAGATGCGCAGGCGCGTGCGGTGGAGATGCTCACATTAGTTGGTGTGAATGAGCCAGAGAAGCGCGTGAAACAATATCCTTTCGAGTTGTCTGGTGGTATGCGTCAGCGCGTAATGATTGCAATGGCGTTAGCATGCGAACCGGATATTTTGATTGCGGATGAACCTACCACAGCGTTGGATGTGACCATTCAGGCCCAGATCCTGGAACTGATGCAGGATTTGCAGAAAAAATTAGGAATGGCAATTATTATGGTAACGCATGATCTGGGCGTTATTGCGGATATGTGTGATGAAATTATCGTCATGTATGGTGGACGTGTATGTGAAAGAGGTACGGCAGAAGATATATTTTATCGGCCGAGCCATGAATATACGAAGGGACTTTTGCGCTCAATTCCAAATGTGGATCGAATTGGAGAAAAGCTGGTTCCCATTCCGGGCACGCCTATCAATCTCCTGAATATGCCGAAGGGCTGCGCATTCTGTCCCAGATGTGAGAACGCGATGAAGATCTGTATCGAAGAGGTTCCGCAGGAGATGCGGATGCCTGATGGACATTTTGCGGCCTGCTGGCTGAACGTGAAGAAAGAGATGCTCGCAAAGCAAGGAGGCGGAAATAAATGAACAGTGAATATCTGGTAGAAGTGAAGGATCTGAAGCAATATTTTCCGATCAAGGTCGGGTTCACAAAAAAAATTCCGCTGAAGGCGGTGGATGGAGTATCTTTTTCCATCAAACCCGGAGAAACGCTTGGGCTGGTGGGGGAGTCAGGATGTGGGAAGACGACGGTTGGGCGTTCCCTGCTGCGTCTGTATACCCCTACATCAGGTGAAGTGCTTTATAATGGGGAAAAAGTGGATGCAAACAGTATCAAACATATGCGCAAAGAGATGCAGATGGTATTTCAGGACCCTTATTCTTCTCTGAATCCGCGAATGACTGTTGAGGACATTATTGGGGAACCTTTGGATGTCCATAAGCTTTATTCTAATAAAGCAGAACGAAGGGATAAAATTATACATTTAATGGAACTGGTTGGTTTGAATGCAGAGCATGCAACCCGTTATGCGCATGAATTTTCGGGTGGGCAGCGGCAGCGTATAGGTATTGCAAGAGCGCTTGCTACGAACCCCAAATTTATCGTCTGCGATGAGGCGGTAAGCGCGTTGGATGTATCCATTCAGGCACAGGTTATTAACATGTTCGAAGAGCTGCAGGAAAAATTGGGCGTGGCATATCTTTTTATCGCGCATGATCTTCTGGTAGTTCATCATATATCTGACAGGATTGCAGTGATGTATCTTGGGCGGATTGTGGAGATAGCAGGCTCTAACGAGTTGAATGAAAATCCCATACATCCGTATACCCAGTCGCTGTTAAGCGCAGTTCCCTATCCGGATCCTAAGATGGCGAAGGAACGGCATAGAATTGTTTTGGAAGGGGATGTTCCTAGCCCTCTGCATATGCCAAGCGGTTGTGCATTCCGTACCCGTTGCCGCTATGCTACAGAGAAATGTGCGCAGGAATGTCCTGCTCTGACGGATCGGGGTGACGGTCATATGGTTGCCTGTTGGAATAAATAAGCCCTGCAAATGAAATTCGATACAATTTGTCCTTTTGGTTATCTGAAAGGGCGTTGTATAATAAACCGTATCTAAAAAAATCATGGGAGGAATTGATTATGAAGAAAAAGTATCTGGCGTTAGTGCTGGCTGCTTCCATGGTCCTTGGTTCTCTCGCAGGCTGCGGTTCTTCTGCAACTACAGAAAGTAGTTCAGTTGCTGATACCGCAGCGGAGAGCACTGCGGCGGAGACAACAGCTGACACTGCCGCTGCAACAACAGAAGCTGCTACGGAAGAAGCGGCGGCATCCGGAGAGCATGGCCCGTCCAGCGAAGCTGCTCCTGCATGGGAAGATTATGATGCTAGAATCGCTGAGATCAAAGCGGAAACAGATTTAGCGGCGCGTGAAGCCCTGATGCATGAAGCAGAAGATGAACTGATGAGCACCTGGGCGATTCTGCCTATTTACTATTATAATGATGTATATATGCAGTCTCCTGAGGTGGATGGGATTTATTATAACCTTTTCGGTTTTAAGTATTTTGGATTTGCTACGGCGCCCGATAATGTGCTGCCCCTGCAGATCGCTTCTGAACCGGACAAGCTGGATCCTGCCCTGAATTCTACGGTAGACGGCGCCTGCCTGGCTATTCTGGCATTCTCGGGCCTGTATACCTATGATGAGAACGGACAGCTTGCTCCTGATCTTGCGGAAAGCTATGAGATGAGCGAAGACGGGCTTACCTATACCTTCACAATGAAGGATGGCCTGAAATGGTCTGACGGAACGCCCCTTACCGCTGCTGATGTGGAATACAGCTGGAACCGTCTGGCTGATCCGAATACCGGCGCCGATTACGCATATCTGGCAGACGCGATTGCCAAAAATGAGGATGGAACCCTGGCTATCGAAGCGAGTGAGGATGGAAAAACCTTTACGGTCAATCTGGTAGCTCCTTGTGCATACTTCCTGGATCTGTGCGCGTTCCCGGCATTCTATCCCGTGCCTCAGGCTTCTGTAGAAGGAGCGGAAGGCTATGCGGATAACCCGGGCGCATGGTGTACGGAAGCTGGATTCGTATCTTCCGGCCCGATGGTATGTACCGCATGGACGCACAATGAGTCCATGGTTTATGAGAAGAACCCGAATTATTACAACGCTGACGCGGTGACTCTTGACAGAATTGAATTCATGCTGAGCGCGGATGACAATGCGGTTTGGAGCGCATATAATGACGGTTCCCTTCTGTTCATCGACAGCATCGGGACAGGAAATATGGCAGAAGCAAAGACGCGCGAGGATTATTACAATATTCCTACGCTGGGAACTTATTATGCAGGATTTAATGTAAACAGCCCGATTTTTGAAGGAAAGACCGTTGAGCAGGCTGCGAACATGAGAAAGGCTATGTGCCTGCTTGTTGACCGTCAGTACATCGTTGATACCATTGCCCAGGCCGATCAGGAAGTTGCCAATACCTTTATCCCGACCGGAATGGCAGATGGAAACGGCGGCGAATTCCGCGTGAATGACGATGCGTATACTTATCCTGACGAGGAAAATGTAGGATATTATGATCCTAGTTCCGATGCGGACGCAATGGAAGCAAAGAGACAGGAGGCGATCAGCCTTCTGGAAAGCGCAGGTTATCAGTTTGATGAAAGCGGTATGCTTTCTCCTGAAACTCCGATTAATCTGACTTATCTTACAAATGAAGGAAGCAGAAACGAAGCGATCGGTGCAGCGCTTCAGCAAGATTTTGCTATGATTGGCATTAATCTGACTGTTGAAACCCGTGAGTGGAGCGTATTCCTGAATGAAAGAAAAGATGGACAGTTTGACTTCGCCCGTGAAGGCTGGCTGGCCGATTACAATGACCCGATCAACATGCTGGAGATGTGGACTACTGATTCCGGCAATAACGACATGCAGTTTGGTAGATAATAAGCCCTAAGCTGTCAATTGTTGATGTAAAAAAGATATGGTTTATGGCAACCCGCATATTCTTTTATGGAATATGCGGGTTGTTTTTTTATTCTATCTTGCCAAATGCCTTCTTTTATGCTAAAGTTATAGTTGCTTGGCGCAAGGAGGTGTAAAAGTGGCGGTTCTGAGAATAATATTAACAGTAATCTTTATATTGATATGCATTGGATTAACAGCTTTGGTGCTGATGCAGGAAGGTAAAGCAGCCGGTTTAGGAGCGATCAGCGGTGCTGCGGAGACCTATTGGGGAAAGAACAAGGGACGTTCCATGGAAGGAACCCTCGTGAAGATTACGAAGTATCTTGCGGTTGCTTTCATTGTAATTGCCGTTGTTCTGAATCTTTCGATATTTTGACGATTGAAGCACTCTGCCAATGATGGGAGGGTGCTTTTTTTATCCATAGACTTCATTCCCTGCCGAATAAAAAGCGAGCGGAGTGCATCAAGGCCCACATTTTTATAAAAGGAGACGTAAGAATGCCGCCCAAAAGCGCAGAGACCAGAAAGGAACTCATCTGTCAGCTGATGAAGGAGCCGTCCTATGTTCCTATGCGGGAAAAGGAACTTGCATGTATCATGCAGGTGGAGAGGGAAGATAGGGAAGAATTTGCAAGGCTGCTTCAGGAACTGCTTTTAGAAGGAAAAATACAAGTGAATAAACGGGGGCGCTACAGCGTTCCCTCAAAGCCCCCTGTGATAGGCACCTTCATTGGACATCGTAAGGGTTTTGGCTTTGTGGAGATAGAGGGGAAGGATCAGGCCCTGTATATTCCGGAAACGATGACAAACGGGGCCTGGCATCAGGATACAGTGGAAGTGAGGCTTCTTGGCCGGAAAAATGGCCCCAGAGAAGAAGCTGAGGTGGTTCGGATCCTGGAAAGAGGAATCAGATATGTGGTAGGAACTTATCAGAAAAACCGGGGATTCGGATTTCTGATTCCGGACAATAGCAAGCTGCCGTCAGATATTTTTATTCCCTTAGAGCAGTCAGGCGATGCTGTAGACGGGACGAAGGCGGTGGCAGAGATCTTGGATTATGGCGGAAAAAGACGTAGCCCTGAGGGGAGAATCTCTGAAATTCTGGGCCATATGAATGAGCCGGGTGTGGATATTCTGTCGGTCGTAAGGAGCTATGATATTCCTTCTGTGTTCCCGCAGGAGGCGTTGGATGAGGCCAATCGCTTTGTAGGGATGGTGGAAGAGAAGGAGAGAAAGGGAAGGAGAGATCTGCGTTCCCTTCTGATGGTGACGATTGACGGGGAGGAAGCGAAAGATCTGGATGATGCGGTCAGCCTTCATATGGAGGATGGAAATTATTGCTTGGGTGTTCATATTGCGGATGTGTCCGAGTATGTACAGGAAGGGACTGCACTCGATAGGGAGGCGATGAAGAGAGGAACGAGCGTATATTTGGCAGATCGGGTGATACCAATGCTGCCGCCTGCGCTGTCTAATGGCATATGTTCCCTGAATGAAGGCGAGGAACGTCTGGCATTAAGCTGTCTGATGACGGTTAACCCCAAAGGAGAGGTCATTGATTATTCCATAGAAGAGACGGTTATTCAGGTAAACCGAAGGCTGACCTATACTTCTGTCGCGACCATTCTGGAATCAGAAGACCGGGCGGAGCGTGAAAGATATGAGGAACTGCTTCCCATGCTTTTTCGGATGGCGGAACTTTCCGCGCTCATCCGTAAAAGAAGGCAGCAACGGGGAGCGATCGATTTCGATTTTACGGAAAGCAAGATCCGATTGGATGGCAGGGGACGTCCGGTTGCAATCATTCCCCAGGAGAAGAATACGGCTACCCGGCTGATTGAAGATTTTATGCTGTTGGCGAACGAGACGGTGGCGCAGCATTTTTATTGGCTCTCTCTGCCGTTTCTGTATCGTTCGCATGAAAGCCCATCTCCGGACAAGATGCATGACCTTAGCGTATTCGTCCAGAATCTGGGATATTCCCTGAAAGGAATCCAGTCAGACGTGCATCCGAAAGAACTGCAGAAGCTGCTTGCCTGGGCAAAAGGTAGGCCGGAGGAGGCGCTGATTGACCGAATGACGCTTCGGAGCATGCGTCAGGCCAGATATACGGTACAGTGCGGTGGACATTTCGGCCTGGCAGGTCAGTATTATTGCCATTTCACCTCTCCCATCCGCAGATATCCGGATCTGCAAATCCACCGTATCATAAAGGAACAGCTGCATGGAAGGCTGGATGAGGGGCGAATAAAGCACTATGAACAGATCCTGGATGCGGTGGCAATACGAACCAGCAAGGCAGAACGCCGTGCAGATGAAGCAGAACGCGAAGTGGAGCGGATGAAGAAGGCAGAATTCATGCAGCAGCGGATAGGGGAGATTGCCACGGGAATTATCTCAGGCATAACAGCGTGGGGGCTGTATGTGGAACTTCCTAATTCGGTGGAAGGCTTGATTCATATATCTGAATTGCCGGGGGATTATTTCTATTTTGAAGAGGGAGCCTGCGAAATGCGCGGAGAGCATACAGGCATTTGCTATAGGCTTGGAGAGACGGTGGAGATTCGGGTAAAATCTGCTGATCCGGTCACAAGAACCATTGATTTTGTCCTGGCGGAAGGAATGGAGGCGGAGGAGAATGGCGAAAGAAGCGCAGAAACTGATCGCGAACAATAAAAAGGCTTATCATGATTATTTTGTAGAAGAACAGTATGAAGCAGGGATTGTGCTGCATGGTACGGAGGTGAAGTCCCTGCGCATGGGAAAATGCAGCATCAAGGAAGCGTTTGTAACAATCGAAAAGGGTGAGGTATTCATCACCGGAATGCACATCAGCCCATACGAAAAGGGCAATCTTTTTAATAAGGATCCGCTCCGTGTGCGCAAGCTTCTGCTGCATAAAGCGGAGATCATGAAGCTTACGGGGAAGGTGGCAGAAAAAGGCTATACGTTAATGCCTCTTCAGGTATACTTTAAAGACGGAAGGGCCAAGATCCAGATCGGGCTGTGCAAGGGTAAAAAACTCTATGATAAGCGCCAGGATATCGCTAAAAAGGATGCGAGACGCGAAGTAGAACGGGAGTTTAAAGTGAAAAACCTATATTAGAATTGGTGACGGCTCACCTGCCTGCAGCCTTCCATATATGCTTTGACGCTTCTTTGTCCGCATCAGAGCGGGCGCTGTGTCTGGGCATCCGGTCTGTGCGGCGAAGGGGATGGCAGGGCCGGCTGGACTGCTCTTTGCGAAAACCTGTGAGAAAATTGCACTGTTTCGCAACGCTGCAGGGGGAAATTTTCCATCTGCAACGCGACGAAACAGGCAATTTTTGAATTGCTATTGACTTTCCGGATTTGTGTGGGTACAATAAGAACACTATAAGAAATGAGGGCCAGTCAAGGTTTCGACAGGGGTCTTGCAGCTGGAGAAGCTATCCGCAGGTGATGCGTCAAATCACAAACCTAAATATAAACGCTGAAGACAATACTTTAGCTTACGCTGCTGCTTAATGCGGCGTTGTCTGCCTTAGGGCACCTACACCTTAAGATACAGGCATCGACTATGTAGGAAACGACACGGGCAAAGCTTTGAGCCCGCGGGCGTAATATGAAGCTACTGAAACCGCAGGGGTGTCAATTCTCATGCGGCGGAGGGAATGAAAAAGAATTGACTATGATAGTAGAAGGACAGGGAATGGGCTTTTGGACACGGGTTCGACTCCCGTCTGGTCCATGGAAAGAATGCTTGAAAAGTTGGGAATTTTCAGCATTCTTTTTTTATTTAGTGATAGAAAGCAGATGACTTGCAGCATCTGGATTCCCTATAGCGATGTGGCGGGAAGACAAGGTACATAGGAGGAGAGGCCGCATAGGATAATAGAAAAGGGAGCGGTTTCATATGTATTTTGTAAAAGCATCGGATGGGGTGAATATCGCCGTATATGATCTGAATCAGAGGGGAAGAAAGACGATCTTTCTGATCCATGGCTGGCCGTTATCACACCTGATTTTTGAATATCAGCTGGAAATGCTTCTTGCCAGGGATTTTCGGGTGGTATCCATTGATTTAAGGGGATTTGGAAATTCAGACGTACCTGCGGGAGGATATGCGTATGATCAGTTGGCGGAGGATATCTACCGCGTGGTCTGTGCACTGCGCCTGGATCGGTTTATACTGGCCGGGTATTCCATGGGAGGAGCGATTGCGCTTCGCTATATGAGAGAATATCAGGGATATGGAGTCTCCAAACTGATTCTCCTGTCGGCGGCGGCACCTTGTTTTGCCCGGAGAGAGGACTTCCCATTGGGCCTTGAAAGGGAAGAAGTAAATGAATTTATCCGCCAGGCGTGTGCGGATCGTCCATTGCTGGCCCGGCAATTTTCCCATGAATTACTCTTTGCCTGCAAACAGTCAGAAGAAGCAATGAACTGGTTTGAAGGAATTGCGCTTTCTGCCTCCGGCATCGGAACGGTTCAGACCGCTTTTTCTCTGCGTGATGAAGATGGCAGGAGGGATCTTTCCTGCATCAGGGTGCCTGTAGCGATACTTCATGGCAGACAGGATCAGGTGGTCCCTTTCTGCCTGGCTGAATATCTGCATGCCAATCTGGAACAGTCGGATTTATACCCCTTGGAAGGAAGCGGGCATGGGATTATGTATGATGAACTGGAGACCTTCAACGCATTATTCCTGAATGCCGTGTTATAAACAATCAGTTCCGAAACAGAAGGCGCCGTTTGGCATCCAGACGTTCACGTCTGGCCTGTGTGGCTTCCTGGTCTATAGAATATTGTCCGTCTTTGCAGAGGAGAACGTCTCCTTCCTTTATCCCATGGGGGAGCTGCTGCAGGGGAATGTGGAGCATAGACCGGTCTTCCTGCTCGCATACTGCACAAGTGCCTTCGATACGGTCGATAATCAGTTTCATAAGAACTCCTTTCCAAATGGACGATCATGATTACGGGTTGCAAATGCCGCAGGGACTGTATCCCTGATTGAGGAGGGCATCCCGGCTGCCCTGGTAATCCATTCTGTTATCCGGGTTCATCTGTTCCACGGAAGAACAGTCAGGCAGGTGGAATTTCATCGTATTGGTATTAAGAACGTAGGAAGTTTCTGCGTTTGTGCCGGCCTCTGAACCCGATTCTTCGCCGGCCGTTTCCTGGATAGCCGTATCTTCCTGAAAAACGGTTTGACTTTCGGAAGTGCTTTCTCCATCACCGGTCTGCCAGGTGAGGCGATTGCCGTCCGAGATGGCGAGAATGGTACCTGATTCATCCGTCCGCAATACCTGGATATCTCTCGCATTCAACTTGCTTAACGTCTCTTGGTGGGGATGACCATAGCTGTTATCCCTGCCGCATGAGATGACGGCGTAGGTACAGTCAACTGAGTCCAGGAAAGCATCGGAAGAGGAAGTGGAGCTTCCATGATGTCCAACCTTCAGCACATCTGCCTTTAAATTCAACCCGCTTTCTACCATGGCTTCTTCTGAAAACCCTTCTGCGTCGCCGCACATGACAAAAGAGGTCGCTCCATATTCCAGGCGAATTCCTACGGAAAGGTTGTTGAGATCATCCTCCGCGGCCGCCTCTTTTGCCACCTCCTGTGAGGGAGAGAGGATAGTAAAAGAAGCTCCGCCGAGACGGTAGCTATCTCCGGGATTCGGGAGCGTGATGGATAACTCCTTGGCCAGCAGCGCATCAAGCACATCTTCATATGTCCGCGTGGTGTGTGTGGCATCCGGCATAATGACGGTATCAATATCGAAAGAGGAGATGACCGCATCCAGTCCGCCGATATGATCTTCATGCGGATGCGTGCCTATTACATAAGAAAGCCGGGAAATGCCCTGCTGCTGGAGATATTGGACAACTGTACTTTCGCTTTCATTGGTTCCGGCATCGATGAGCATGGCCTCATCGCCGCACTGGATCAGGATGGAATCGCCCTGCCCCACATCAATGAAATGAACCTTCAGATATCCGGAAACGGTCTCTCCTCTGTTCGTTTCAGGTTCAGCAGCAGCGGAGCTGCCATGATTGGAAGCCTGCTGTGCTCCGCAGCCGGCCAAGAAGAGAAAAGTACAAAGCATTAAGAAAAAAAGGTATTTTTGTAATCGTTTCATCCCGCATTTTCCGCCTTTCCGAACGATCGGCGAGCTATGAAAGCCCGCCGGATCTTATCTGCTCCTATCATATAACAAAAGAAACGGGAAGAAAAGGGAAAATTTCCTTATTCGCCAAAGGGGGCCAGGGAAAGCCGGATAAAATATCCCCTGTCATGACCGCATACGGGACAGGCTTCGGGCACGCTGGTTCCTGTGTAGATATACCCGCAGTTGAGACACATCCATCCGGTCTCTATATCGGAAACAAACAGCTTCTTAGATTGGAGGAGCTGTGCGAACTTCTGAAACCGATCCCCATGCGTTTTTTCAATCTGGGCGATGCTGTGGAAGGAAGCTGCTACCAGAGGAAACCCTTCTTCCTTGGCAGTATCTGCAAAAGCCCGATAGACCAAATCATGTTCTTCGTATTCATTGTGGGCAGCCGCTAAAAGAAGCTGTTCCACATCCTGATAGATATCTACGGGATACCCTCCGTCCACATGAATGGTTTCTCCGGAAAGGCCTTTTAAGTGATTGTAGAAAATCTCTGCATGTTCCTTTTCCTGATTGGCAGTAAACGTAAAGATGGAGTTGATTACATACAGCCCGGCTTTTTTAGCCGCTGAAGCGGCGAAGGTATAACGGTTACGGGCCTGACTTTCTCCGGCGAAAGCGCGCATGAGATTATCTTTGGTTTTGCTGGTCTTGAAATCAATGGTCATGGAATGCCTCCTGTTTGAAACGTGATGGTTTGAACCTATTCATTGCTTTAGTTATGTGTAAATACAGAAAGATTTATACTTTTTTAATAGTTAATTTTGAGCCTGTTCATTGCAATTTGGTTCGAGCGCGCTACAATACAAGAAGAGAACAAAAGTTCAGATTGGAGAAGATGAGTATGAGAGAGAAACTGATACGTTTTATGCAGGGCAGATACGGAACCGACCAGTTCTCGCGTTTCCTGCTGGGAGTAGCGCTGGTTATGGTCGTGCTTTCGTTGTTTATAAGGAGCGGCATCTGGTCTATTCTTGTTTTTGCATTGATTATCTATTGCTATTTCCGGATGTTTTCCAGGAATATTCCGAAACGTTATGCAGAAAATCAGAAATATCTGCAGATGACGGCAGTGTTTCGGAGAAAATGGGCCACTTTCCGCCGGGATATGCGGGAGAGAAAGACACATCATATATATAAATGTCCGGGATGCGGACAGAAGATCCGCGTGCCGAGGGGAAGAGGAAAGATCGCAATCCGCTGTCCGAAATGCAACAGGGAGTTTATCAGAAGAAGCTGATCAGAAAATAGCCGAATGGCATTGGCTGTTCATATGGCGGAATAAGAGGAAAAAATGTTCGGATATATTATTGTGAACAAACAGGAGATGAAATTCCGGGATTTTGAGCTGTATCAGTCCTATTACTGCGGATTCTGCAGGAAGCTGAAGGAAAAATATGGAATCCGGGGGCAGCTGACACTGTCTTATGATATGACGTTTCTGATCCTGCTGCTGTCAGGATTGTATGAAGCGCAGGAGACTGCCGGTTCGTGCAAATGTGTAGCCCATCCCTTTGACAGGCATTCCACAAGGAGCAATCAGTTTACGGAATATGCCGCGGATATGAATGTTATCCTGACCTATTATCATTGTATGGATGATTGGGAAGATGAAAAAAAACTGCTGAAAAGAGGCTATGCGGGAGTTCTCAAATCTGCGTTCCAAAAGGCAGAATCTTTATACCCCGAAAAAGCAAAGCGGATCGAGAGAGAACTTGTTCAGTTAAAAAAATATGAGCGTGACAGAGAAAGAAATCTTGACATGCCTGCGGGGTGTTTTGGTAATATAATGGCGGAGATATTCGCATACAGAAACGACGAGTGGCAGGAAGAACTGCAAAAGATGGGATTCTATCTGGGAAAATTCATCTATCTGATGGATGCCTATGAGGATATAGAAAAGGATGAAAAGAACGGCTGCTACAATCCTTTCGCTTTCAGCTATAAGGAAGAAGGCTTTGAAGAGGAGGTGCGCCGCATTTTAAGGATGATGATGGCGGAATGCTCCAAATCTTTTGAAAAACTGCCAATTCTGGAATATACGGAAATTTTGCGCAATATTCTCTATTCCGGCGTATGGTGCCGGTTTGAATATGTGAGAGGCAAAAGAAAGGAACAGCAGGAACATGCGTGATCCATATCAGGTACTGGGTGTATCACGGGATGCATCTGATGAAGAGATAAAAAAAGCATACCGGTCTTTGAGCCGGAAATATCATCCGGATGCGAACGTGAATAACCCGAACAAAGACCAGGCGGAAGAGAAATTCAAGGAAATACAGCAGGCTTATCAGAAGATAATGGATGAGCGGCAGAATGGAGGAAGGAGCAGCAGCTACGAGGGCGGTTCATATGGAAACGGCGGATATCAGGATTTTGAAGATTTTTTCGGCGGCTTTGGTTTTGGCGGACAGAGTTACCGGCGCGCCCAGGATACGTCCGATTCGGATGAATATACCGTACACATGAAAGCGGCATGGAATTATATTCAGAGCAGACACTTTAGGGAGGCGCTGAATGTCCTGGCGGGAATCGAAGAGCGGACGGCACAATGGTACTATTACAGTTCCATCGCCAATTCCGGACTCGGCAATAATGTGATTGCTCTGGATCACGCCAGAAAAGCGGCTCAGATGGAGCCGAACAGGCAGGAGTACCGCAGCTGGCTTTCCCAGATAGAATCTGGAGGAAGTTGGTATCAGTCTCAGCAGATGCCCTATGGAATGCCGGTCATGGAAGGGAACAGTTTCTGCATGAAGCTTTGTATCGCCAACCTGATCTGCAATCTGTGCTGTGGAGGCGGCGGATTGTGCTGCGGAGGCGGTGTTCCGGTGGGCAGATTTTAGGTCATATTTGTTTTATAGGCGAAAAGGAAAAGGTGATGGATTATGAAGGCGATGGTTATATACTCGAGCCAGACTGGAAATACGCAGAAGGTGGCTGCTGGCATTTTCTCTGGCATACCCGGTGAAAACAAAGATATCCAGGAAATAGGGGCGTACTCAGGAACAGATGCGGATATTTTTTTCGTCGGTTTTTGGACGGATCGGGGAAACTGCGACAAATCTGTTGCAACGTTCCTTTCTGGACTTTCGGACAAAAGGGTGGTTTTGTTTGGAACATGTGGAATGGGAGGAGATGCCGAGTATTATAAAAGGATAGAGGAAAATGTCAGAAAATGGATTCCGGACAGTTGTATCTATTTGGGCTCTTTTCTCTGCCAGGGTAAAATGCCTATTCAGGTGAGAAGAAAGTATGAATCTATGGAAAAAGACGGGACGCCGGCTGATGTTGTCAGACGGCTGATTCATAATTTTGATGAAGCTTTGTTGCATCCAAATGAGGAAGATATACTGCGGGCAGCAGCTTTTGCGGGCAGGATGGTGGAACAGGCTGAAAATATGGAATAAGCAGAAGGAAATGTCCGTTTCTCATATATAATGGGCTCAAATGCGCTGGAAAGGAACGGCGATGTTTGCAATATAAGGACGATGCATAAAGTGCTGCGTCCGCTGAGGAACGGGAGGGGGCTTCGCAAAGCGTGGCGCCCGTTGTTTATGTAGAGATTGTTCACATGTTCTTCATAAATATCTGATAAAATCAAAGCAGAATGACTGTTTGACAGGATGATCAAAAAAAGATAGAGAGGGATAGAATATGGAACGGACAAAAGTGCTGGTAGTAGATGATGAAAGCAGGATGAGAAAGTTGGTGAAGGACTTTCTGCAGAAAAATAATTATGAAGTTCTGGAGGCGGGAGACGGGAGCGAGGCGCTGGATATTTTCTTCGCCCAGAACGATATCGCGCTTATTATTCTGGATGTCATGATGCCTAAAATGGACGGTTGGCAGGTGTGCAGGGAAATCAGAAATTATTCCCGCGTACCCATCATCATGCTGACCGCCAGGGGTGATGAAAAGGATGAACTGCAGGGATTTGATCTGGGCGTGGACGAGTATATTTCCAAACCTTTCAGCCCTAAGATCCTGGTAGCGCGTGTGGAAGCAATTCTGAGAAGAACAGGAAAATCTGCCGCAGGAGAAGTATTGGATGAGGGTGGCATCCATTTAGATAAAGCAGCGCATATGGTAATGGTTGAAGGACAAAGCATCGATCTGAGCTTTAAAGAGTTTGAATTGCTCGCATATTTTATGGAGAACAAAGGAATTGCGCTTTCCAGAGAAAAGATACTCAACAATGTTTGGAATTATGATTACTTTGGCGATGCCAGGACCATTGACACCCACGTTAAGAAGCTGCGTAGCAAGCTGGGAGAGAAGGGAGACATGATTAAAACAATCTGGGGGATGGGATATAAGTTTGAGCCGGACGGAGAATAAATTGGAATATGAGGAGCCTATGGACAGCCCACTCGGTGGAAAGGAAGCAAGTAGTATATGAGATATTCCATCAGAAAGCAATTCGCCTGTATTTTTATTGGACTAATGGCCGCAAACATTTTGCTGTGCTGGTTTATCAACAGTACTTTTTTGGAACAGTTTTATTTTCATAATAAACAAAATGTGGTTATGGAGGCCTATGGGCAGCTGAACGAAGCGGCAAAGGACGGAATCATCAGTTCGGACGATTTTAATGTGCATTTGCAGCAGATCAGTGCCAGGTACAATATTTCTATCCTGATTTTGGATGAGGATTCTGAAACGATCCGGGTGAGCGGAGGCGATCCGTCCATGCTTAGAATGGATCTTTGGAATCATATTATTTTTGATTCCTATGAAAGTGGAGAGGATGGAGAGAATACCGAAGGAACAGACGAACAGACGCAGGAAGCCCAGATAGAAGGGGGGACTCTGAGAACGAACCGAGTCCTGGAAAGAAATTCCTCTCCATTTTACTTAGTACAGTTGGTGACCAGCAGAAGAGTGAATATAGACTATCTGGATATGTGGGGTTTTTTAGAAAATGGCAATCTTTTTTTTATCCGTACCGCATTAGAAGGAATCCGTGACAGCGTTCAGATATCCAATCAATTTCTGGCTTATGTGGGAATTTTGGCGACTTTAGCCTGTGGCATTATAATATGGGTAGTATCCAAGAAGATCACGGATCCAATACTGGAATTGGCCACTATTTCAGAACGGATGGCGCATCTGGATTTTGATGCGAGATATAAAGGAAAGAGTTTTAATGAGATAGCAGTATTGGGAAACCATATGAATGAAATGGCGGATACACTGGAACATACGATTTCGGAGTTGAAAACCGCTAATAATGAATTGCAGAAGGATATTGAGAAGAAGAATGAAATTGACGAAATGCGTAAGGAGTTTTTGGCAAATGTGTCTCATGAACTGAAAACACCGATCGCATTGATTCAGGGGTATGCGGAAGGGCTGAAGGAAGGGATTAATGATGATGCAGAGAGCAGGGAATTTTATTGTGATGTCATCATGGATGAGTCTGCTAAGATGAATAACATGGTAAAGAAACTGCTCACTTTGAATCAGCTGGAATTTGGAAATGATGTCGTAACAATGGAACGTTTTGATATAGTCAGCCTGATTCACAACTATATCCAGTCAGCGGATATTCTGGTAAAGCAGAATGAAGCCACCGTACGGTTTGGAGAGAGGCAGCCAATCTATGTCTGGGGGGATGAATTTAAAGCAGAAGAGGTAGTCATGAATTATTTCAGCAATGCTTTGAATCATCTGGATGGAGAGCGCATCATAGACATTAAGCTGAGAAAAGGGGAAAAGAATGTCAGAATTTCTGTATTTAATACGGGAATTCCTATACCTGAAGAATCTATTCCGCACCTGTGGGAGAAATTCTATAAGGTGGATAAGGCGAGGACCCGGGAATATGGAGGCAGCGGCGTAGGCCTTTCCATTGTTAAAGCGATACAGGAATCCATCAATCAGAAATATGGCGTAATAAATTATGAGAACGGAGTGGAGTTCTGGTTTGAAATGGAACTGGTTTCTGCGCAGGATGGAAAGGAGGAGGCATATGACCAATGAACAGTACTATAGCCTTCTGGAGCCTTATCAAAATGCCTGCCAGATGTTGCTGACCAGACTTGAGGTATTAAATCATACACTTTATCAGAAAAATGCGACGTGTCCTATTCACACGATGCAGCATCGCCTGAAACAAAAGAAAAGTATAGAAGAGAAACTGGAACGCCTTGGTTTGGGAGCGAGTTTCAGCAATGCCCGTGACCATCTTCTGGATATGGCCGGTATACGCATTATCTGTTATTTCGTAGGAGATATATATAATCTATCCTGTGCTATTAAAAAGCA
>ERZ826396.1399-NODE-1399-length-26936-cov-11.569287_pt1 | contig 26936 bp, 22 predicted proteins | sample MGYA00519926_ERZ826396 | MGnify/ENA primary metagenome ERZ826396 (study PRJEB31778, sample SAMEA3449230) | human gut metagenome | biome: human gut; feature: human-associated habitat; material: faeces | place: United Kingdom | collected 2010/2012 ... | reverse complement strand
AGGAGATCAAGTCCGCGGTGTTCGTGGGCATGATCTCGAACGTGGTGACGAAGCTCACGAAGCGCGGCACGAAGATGGCCACGTTCACGTTGGAGGACACGACGGGCCATATCGAGGCCATCTGCTTCAAGTACGACGAGAACGCCGAGGCCATCCAGGAAGACGCCATCGTGAAGGTCAAGGGCAAGTTCGAGCACAACGACCGCGGCAACCAGATCATGGCGTTCGAGGTGGAGGCCATCGAGCTGAGCGATGCCGATGCGCGTCCCTCGCACCTCGAGCTGCGCGTGCCCATGGCCGATTTCGATCAGGCGAAGTCGCTGCGGCTCAACCGCATCCTGCGCTCGTATCCGGGACGGGACGGGGTGGTGCTGTTCGTCCAACAGAACGACGGCCACAAGTTCCGCGCCGAGCTGCCCGTGTCGGTGGACTCCCGCAGCCCCATCATGCGCTCCGAGCTTCAAGAGCTTTTCGGAACCCAGGTGTGGCGGGCTTCGTAAGGTTTTGCCGTTCCGAGACGGGCAGGGGAGCGGTTTGACGTTGCGAAGCGCCGCAGCGCTTCCCGCTGCCGTTGGGAGCGACCTGTGCGCGCACATAACAGTTTGGCAAGCGGCGGGCGGCTCGGTCTTGCGGATCGAGCCGCTTCGTTTATCATTACGGGCTATGAATACGCATACCATGACACCCATCCCTCCGGCCGACGCTGCGCGCGATCGCGACGACGCGCATACGGCCGTCGCCGAAAAGCCCGTTCGCGAGCACACGCTTGCGCTCACGCTCTCCTACAACGGCGCGCCGTTCGCCGGGTTCGCTCGGCAGCCCGGGCAGCTGACCGTGCAAGGCGATCTCGAGGACGCTTTGCGACTGCTGTTCAAGCGCGATGTGGAGACGACGTGCGCCGGACGCACCGATGCCGGCGTGCATGCGCTCGGACAGGTGGTGAGCTTCGATGTGAACGACCTCGACCTGGGGGGCCGCTCGCTTCCCTCGCTGCGCCGCTCGCTCAACGCGCTCACGCACGACGCCGTCACCGTGCGGGAGGTGGAGCCGAAGAAGCCCGGCTTCTCTGCCCGCTTCGACGCCCAGGCGCGCGAGTACCACTATCATCTGTGCGTGGACTCGACGAGTCCTATCTTCATGAAGGACTTCTCGTGGTTCGTGCCCGGTGGCCTGGACATCACGGCCATGGAGGCCGGCGCACGCCATCTGCTCGGCGAGCACGACTTCAAGAGCTTCTGCATGGCGGCCTCTGCCGAGGGCAAGCCGACGCACCGCAACATCCGTGAGATATCGTTTCATCCCGAGACGGTGATGGGCGAGAACATCATGGCCATCAAGGTGGTGGGCAACGCGTTTCTGCACTCGATGGTGCGCACCGTCGTGGGCACGCTCGTGATGGTGGGCCGGGGGCAACGCGACGCCGCCTGGGTGAAAGAGGTGCTCGAGGCGCGCGATCGTCGCGCGGCGGGCGAGAACGCCCCTGCTCAGGGATTGGTCTTCTGGAGGGTCATCTACTGACATGCTACAATAGGGCCTTCCAAGAAAAGGCGGCTTGCATGTTCGGTGGTTCAACGGAAAAGCGCGTGGCGCGCGAGGTGGAGAGGATCGTGTCCTTGAAAGAGGATCTGGACGCCCGCTCGTGGAGCCGCGTGCTCGAGATCGGCAGGCTTTTGGAGCGGGCAGACGACGAAGCGCTCGCAGAGCGCGGAAGCGAGCTTGCGTCCATCGCCCAGTCGAACCTGTCGTTGTGCTCTCGCTTAGGGGTCGGCTTTCAAACGTCGTCAGCGCAGATGATGGCATCGGGGATGGAAGTGTTCGAAGGCGGCCTTGCCGCTGCAGCGCTTGACGGCGCACGCGGCGAGGAGGCTGTCGCAGATGGCGACGCCTCGGAGGTTGCGACGGATGCGCGGGACGAGGGGTCTGCGGATGCAGGAGCCGTGACGGTCGAAGGTGCCGCGGGGGAGGGGCCAAGTGCCATGGTTGAAGCCGAGGCGAATGAAGAGTCGGACGCAGCGCACATCGCCTCGGCGGCGGTGCCGGAGGGCGAAGGGCCTGAGTCTTGGGGGCAGGGCGAGGGCGTGCCTCCTTGCTCCGTTTCGGGTTCCTCGTTCGTGCAGGAGGCCGTTCGAGAGGCCGTCGAAGGCGCCGCAGACGGCGGGGAGGGGGGCGTGGAAGTTTCGGAGGGCTCTGCGGAAGAGCCGGAAGGCTTCTCTCCCGCGGGCGAAGGCGTCCTGCCCGCGCCCGCGCCGACGCGAGCCGAGCGCTTCGCCCGCTTCCGGCATCTGTACGAGAGCCGTGACGGCGGCCTGTGCGTGTTCGAGGACGAGCACGGCCACCTCGTGGCCGTCGACGCGTCGAAGCTCGCCTGACGAAGAAGGCCCCGCGAAGGGCCTTCTTTCATGCTGCGGGCTTTTCGGGCACGGTGCGGTCCACGAAGTAGATGCGGTACCACATGAGGAACATGTAGACGATCCAGATCTTGCGCGAGCGGTCGGCGCCGGCCTTGTGCTCGTCGAGCAGCCGCACCAGCTCGTCGGTGTTGAAGAACGCCTCTGCCTCCGGGCCGGTGAACCACTCCTTCAGCAGGGCGTAATAGCGATCCTGCCGCAACCAGTTCACCACGGGCACGGGAAATCCCAGCTTCTCCTTCTGCGCCCAGTCGTGCGGGATGGCGCGCTCGGACGCCTCGCGCAGGGCGATCTTCGTCTGCTCGGCGTTCACTTTGAGCGCAAGCGGCACGGTGCGCGCGACGTCGAACACCTGCGTGTCCAGGAATGGCACGCGGCTTTCCAGCGAGTGGGCCATCGACATCTTGTCGGTTTTCAGCAGGATGTCGCCCACGAGCCAGAAGTGCAGATCCACGTATTGCATGCGCGTCGTCTCGTCGAGGTGTGCCACCTCGGCGTACACGGGGGCGGTGAGGCTTTGCGGCGTGGGGACGGCCGCGCCTGCGGCGGCACCCGCAGCGGAACCCGCGTTTGCGTCCGTGCCCGCCGCGCGCTTGCCGGCGCGCAGCCGCTCGCGCTCCTCGGGGCTGAACGCCACGCCGTTCGCGTTCGTGTAGTACCAGTCCTCGGGCGTCTCGCTCGCGCGCTCGAGGTAGTTCGCGCCGCGCACGCCGAGCGCGCGGGCCGCCTTCGACGCGCCGCGCAGCAGGCCCTTCGGCACCCAGGCCAGCTTCTCGTTGGCGAACGGCGTCTGGTAGATGCGGTAGCCGCCGAAGAACTCGTCGGCCCCTTCGCCGGACAGCACCGCCTTCACGCGCTTCGCGGCGATCTGGTCCACGAAGTACAGCGCCACGGCGCTCGGGTCGGCCGAGGGTTCGTCCATGTGCCACTGCACGCGCGGCAGGCTCTCCCAGTACTCGTCCTCGCCGATGTGCTTGGAGTCGTTCTCGATGCCCAGTTCGTCGGCCAGCTCACGCGCCCAGCTGATCTCGTCGCGCTCGTCCTCGTACTCGGCGAAGCCCACGGTGAACGTCTTGATGTCCGGGTTCTCCTTCGCCAGGCACGCCGCCATGTAGCTGGAGTCGATGCCGCTCGAAAGGAACGACCCCACCTCCACGTCGGCCACGTTGTGGTAGCGAACGCTCTCGCGCAGCGCTTTGTCGATGGCATCCACGGTGTCCTTCCGGCTGCGCCGCTCGTCGAAATCGTAGGCGGGGCGCCAGTAGCGGCGCATCTCGACGGTGCCGTCGGCGCGTACGGTGAGGCAGTGCGCCGGGGGCAGCTTGAAGATGCCCTTGAAGAACGTCTCGTCGAGCGCGCTGAACTGGAAGCACAGGTACTGCTCCAGCGCGTCCTCGTTGAGCTTGCGCTCGTAGGCGGGGTGCTCCAGGATGCACTTGATCTCGGAAGCGAAGATGAATCGGGGGGCGGTTGCCGCGCTGGTCCCCGCGCTGCCGTCAGCCGCGCCCGCGCATGCCGTTGCGCTGCCCGCCTCGGCGCTCTCGCCCGCCGTTGCATCCGCGCTGCCGCCTTTCCCCTTCTGCACCGTGTAGTAGAACGGTTTGATGCCGAAGAAATCCCGCGCGCAGAACAGCTCGCGTGTCTCGCGGTTCCAGATGGCGAACGCGAACATGCCGCGCAGCCGCAAAAGGACGTCTTCGCCCCAGGCGAGGTAGCCCGTGAGCAGCACTTCGGTGTCTGAGTGCGTCTTGAACGCCCAGCCTTGCGCCTCCAGCTCGGCGCGCAGGTCGCGGTAGTTGTAGATCTCGCCGTTGAACACGATGGCGTACTGTCCGGTGGCCGCCGCGTCCTCCGCTCCCGCGAGCGGGGTGCCGTCGAGCGCGAGCGCCGGCGAGGTGGTGCGGGCGTCGCGGCCGCCGTCGGCGCGCACCATCGGCTGGTTGCCGCCTTCGAGGTCGATGAGCGACAGCCTCCGGTGCCCCAGTGCCACGCCTCCGTCGAGGTACTGCCCCTCGCCGTCGGGGCCGCGATGCGCCATGATGTCGCACATGGCCTTCAGGATGGGCAGGTCGCCTTGCGAGGCGCCGGTGAATCCGCAGATGCCGCACATGGGTGGGTTCTCCTTGTCCGTCTTTTCCTTCGCGCATCATGATAGCGTGACGATGTCTGCTCTGTCGGGTCGCGTTGTCGCCCGTGTGAAAAAAACATCGCCGCAATCGGGTCGTTTGCCGTTACAATTACTGTTTCGGGCCATGATGCGGAGGCGGGCTGCGAACAAGCGCCCCTTCCGCTTTTGCCGCGGCGGAGCCGCGGCGCCTTTCCTTGCAGGTTTCGTTTCGACATGGAGGTTTTTCGCGATGGCTTCAACCGGCGCGCCCCTGCGCTCGCTCTGGTCGAGCAAGTGGGCGTTCATTTTGGCGGCGGCGGCGTCCGCCGTGGGCTTGGGCAACCTGTGGCGCTTCCCCTATTTGGCGGCGAAATACGGCGGCGGGGCGTTCCTCATCACCTATATGGTGCTCGTGGTGACGTTCGGATTCTCGCTCATGATGCTGGAGGTGGCCATCGGCCGCAAGACGGGGCAGAGCGCCATCGGAGCGTTCAGGACGCTGAGCAAGAAATACGCGTTCATCGGCTTCTTCACGTCCGTTATCCCGTTCGTCATCGTGCCGTATTACTGCGTGATCGGCGGCTGGGTGACGAAGTACGCGGCGGCCTATCTGCTTGATGGTCCGGCCGCGCTGGCCGATGGGGGCGCGTATTTCGCCAGCTTCACGTCGAACAACCCCGAAAGCTATCTGTGGATGCTGCTGTTTTTGGCGGCGACGTTCATTGTCGTGGGCCTTGGCGTGAAAGGCGGCATCGAGAAGGCGAACAAGGTTCTCATGCCCATCCTCATCCTCATGACGATCGGCTTGGCGGCGTACGTGCTCACGATGCCGGGCGCGCTCGACGGCTTGGCGTACTACCTGACGCCCGACATGAGCAAGTTCGGCCCCGAGCTGGTGATCGCGGCGATGGGGCAGATGTTCTACAGCTTGAGCTTGGCGATGGGCATCATGATCACCTACGGCTCGTACCTCGGCAAGAAGGACAATTTGGAGCAGTCGGTGCGCCGCATCGAGCTGTTCGATGCCGGTTTCGCCTTCTTGGCCGGTTTGGTGATCGTGCCCACGGCGTTCGCGGCTATGGGGTCGAGCGAGGCCGTGGCGGCGAAATCGGGCCCGTCGCTCATGTTCGTCATTCTGCCCGACATCTTCAACCGCATGGGGGACGTGGCGGTGCTCGTCGGGTTCCTGTTCTTCCTGCTGGTGATCTTCGCGGCGCTCACTTCGGCGATATCGCTCACCGAGACGTGCGTGTCCATCGTGGCGGATTCGCTGCGGTGGAGCCGCCGCAAGGCGTTCGCCGCCGTGGTGGCGTTCATCGCCTGTGCGGCCGTGGTGGTGAATCTCGGTTACAACCAGCTGTCGTTCATCCAGCCGTTCGGCGAGGGAACGGCCATCCTCGATTTCCTTGACTTCATCTCGAACTCCGTGATGATGCCCATCGCAGCTTTGATGGCGTGCGTGTTCGTGGGGTGGATCGTGAAGCCGAAGGTGGTCGTCGACGAGGTGAAGTCGTCCGGGCCGTTCAAGTCCGAGAAGCTGTTCGTCGTTATGATCAAGTACATCGCACCCGTGCTGGTGACGGTCATTTTGATCGCGTACGTGGCCCAGCAGTTCGGCTTCTTCGTGATGTAGCCGGACGCACCCCTTCGCCCGCACGGGCGAAGGGGTGCTATCATGAAGCGGTGTCTTTCGAAAGGAACTCTCATGTCGCTATCCATCGGTATCGTCGGCCTGCCCAACGTGGGCAAGTCCACGCTGTTCACGGCCCTCACCAACAAGGGCGGCCTTGCGGCCAACTACCCGTTCGCCACCATCGAACCGAACGTGGGCGTGGTGCCCGTGCCCGACGCGCGGCTCGACGCGCTGGCCGCCATCGACCATCCGGCGCGCATCGTGCCGGCCACCGTGGAGTTCGTGGACATCGCAGGGCTCGTGGCGGGCGCGAGCCAGGGCGAGGGGCTGGGCAACCAGTTTTTGGCGAACATCCGCGAGACGGACGCCATCTGCGAGGTGGTGCGCTTCTTCGGCGACCCCGACGTGGTGCACGTGGCGGGGCGCGTTGACCCGCAGTCCGACGTGGAGACGATCAAGACCGAGCTGGTGCTGGCCGACATGGCCACGGTGGAGAAGGCCATCCCGCGCCTTGAGAAGGAAGCCAAGCGCGACAAGGCGGGCGCGGCCAAGCTGGCCGCGGCGAAGAAGGCGCTGGAAGGGCTGAACGAGGGCCATCGCGCGCGCACGCTCGATTTGACGGACGAGGAGCGCGAAGCCCTTTACGACCTGCATCTGCTCACGATGAAGCCGATGCTCTACATCGCGAACGTGGACGAGGACCAGCTGGACGCCGACCTGCCCGAGATCGACGGCTGCCAGCCGGTGCCCATCTCGGCGAAGGTGGAGGCCGACCTGGCCGAGCTCGACCCCGCCGAGGCGAAGGAGTACCTGGAGGCCATGGGGCTTGCGGAGAGCGGCCTTGCGCGCCTCGTGCGCGAGGCGTACAAGCTTTTGGGGTTGCAGAGCTACTTCACGAGCGGCGAGACGGAGACGCGCGCGTGGACCATCCCCATCGGCGCGAAAGCGCCGCAAGCCGCCGGCGTCATCCACACCGACTTCGAGCGCGGCTTCATCAAGGCCGAGACGGCCGCCTACACCGACTACGTGGAGCTGGGCGGCGAGGCCGGGTGCCGTGCGGCCGGCAAGCTGCGCCAAGAGGGCAAGGACTACGTCGTGCAGGACGGCGACGTGATGCACTTCAAGTTCAATGTGTGAGGGAGCTGTGGAAGGAAGACGGGACATAGATTCCCTCCTTGAGGCGGCTGTGTCGTGCATGAGGAAGCGCAACATCGCGGCGGCTGTTCTGTTCGGCTCCTTCGCGAAAGGCGCGGCGCATTCTACAAGCGACATCGATATCGCCGTATGGCCTGGCAGGGGTTGGACGGTTCGCGATTGGGATGCCCTGCAGGACGACCTCGAGGCGCTCCCGACGCTCAAGAAGTGGGATATCGTTCGCATGAACGGGCTGGTGAGCCCAATGCTGAAGGAGGCGATCGACCGTGACGGAATCGTCTTATACGGATCGTCTGGCCAATCTTAACGGCTTGATCTGGGAGCTTGGCCAAGCGTACGACAAGCCTGTGTTCGAAGACACCTATGTGCTCTCCGGCTTGCTCAGCAAGTTCAAGCTCGCCTTCGACCTTTCATGGAAGCTCATGAAAGACGTGCTGATCCAGCGCTACGGCATCGTCGACTGGGCGAAGGGGAGTCCCCGCGAGGCCATCGAGCAGGCGGCTTACAACGGCATCATCGAGGATGACGCGCGCTGGAACGAGATGCGCCTTGTGCGTAACGAGCTTTCCCACAACTACAACGCCGAGTTCGCACTCGACTGTGCCCGCAGAGTGCTCGACGATTGGATTCCCTTCCTGCAAGCGTTCGGGAAGGACATCAACGCGAAGGTGGACGCATGGCGAGCGCAGGAGGAATCTTCCGGCCAGGGCGGGGAAGAGGGTTAGCCTATGGCATGTGCCGCTTGGCCGCGGCTCCTGCTTTCGGCAGCGACGTAACGAAGAGGCCGTGCTTTCGGCGAATTTGTCTAGGGTGCGATTCGCATGAGGGGATGGGGCTTTGGATGAAAAGCAGGGGCGGGCCGAAGCCATCGCAGGGTGGATTCGTGCTCAATGGGGTTTTACTCGCCTCGCTTCCTCAAAGACGAAAAGGCTTCACCTGTTGTTTTTGGCGCTTCGGCCAGAACCGCTGTCGCTTCGCCAGGCTTTGCGTTTGAAGTGTTCGGATCGATGCCGGAGAGGGGGAGTGCGCGAAGATGCCTGCGCAGACGCTCGGCGCTTGGTTTGAACGATGCGTACGTCAATCCACCCGATATGGCTCCGCCTATCACGGGAACGATCTTGCTGACTGTTTTGGAAAGCGCGTTCTTGGTGAGGTTGACGCCTATCGCCCGCAAGATTTTTTTCGCCAAAGGGTACCATGACGTTTTCGTGAGGGCTTGTCTTTCTATCGCCTTTGCGACGCTGGCTTTTGCGACATCTGTTGCGAACTTTGTGACCCGGGATGCTGCGCCTCCGACACCAAGCATCACACCCATGAGGATGACGAGTTCCAGAATGGTTTGGTCGTCTATCTCGTTGTCGCTGTCAAGGAAGGTTTGCCAGCCGTACAGATAGGCAAGTTTCTGCTCGACGCGCATGACGTGCGCGAAATACTGTGCGAGGTCTGCGGGAACCGTCCCTGCAAGTGCTATGCCGCCGGGAATGCCCGCTGCGAAGGAAATCGCAGCGCACTTCCTCGTTTCGAAATCGATGACAGCGCGCGCAGCTGCATCGACTTCTTGAGGGGCGGCACCGGCAGAGATCGGGCTTGTGGCGATGGCGAGGTCGGGATCGGTGGAGGGACTGTGCTTTTTCAATTCCGCGCGAAGAAATGCGGCGCGATCGATTTTCACGCCTGTGAGCGAAACTGCGCGCCGGATGACCGCGTATGCGAACTCTTCCGCTTCGTCGTTGTGTCTGCTTTGCCCGATGGGGGATCCGGGGATTGCGGCCGAAGCGTTCGCGGACGCAGCCCCTCTGTCCGTTTCGCTCTGCGGTTTGGGGGCGAGCGCGCTGTCTGGAACTCTTTGATCGTCCATATCCCAATCCTCCATCCTCTCTAAACGGGGCCTTTGCCTGATGGGCATCAACGCCGGTCGCTTGCTAACGTGGTTTTGCGACGTTGAGCGTGATGGACTGGACGCTTTGCGTGGCAACGAGGCTGTCGTATTCCTTTCCTTCGGAATCCGTTCCAAAAGTCATGGATATCTCCGTATTTGGCTCAATGCTCTGCCCGGTAACGACGTATTGGCTCATCATCTCTATGTCGGAGGGGTCGATGTAGGATCCGTCGTCGGAGACAAGTTCAAGTTTCACGTTTCCTTTGCCATAGTAGTCGCGGTAATCTCCGGCCATGGAGACGTATCCGGCAGAGGCGACGTTCATTCCGACGTAATCTTTCACATAACGGACGTACTTGTCGGGGGAAGGAAGTATCGGCGTCAGGTTGACATCAATAGCCTTGCTTTGCCCCGGTTTCTCCACGGCAAGCACTATGTCGTTGTAATTGGCGACATCTACGAGGTTGCTGTATTCCCCTCCGTCCGGATCTTTTGCATATGTGAGTTTGATTTCCGTGTTGGGAGCGAGGTTCTGGCCGGTTACGACATATTCAGCCAACTGCTCGTTGTTGCCGGGGTCAAGGTAGGTCCCGTCGCTCGAAACGAATACGATTCTGACGTTCGCATCTCCGTATGCATCTCGCCGATCACCCGCCATCGATTCATATCCTACCGAAGCGGCATTCATTCCCTTGTAGTTTTTAACGTACCAAGTGTATTTGTCCGGAGAAGGTTTGATTTCCATTGCGTCTTGCCTTGCGGCAGACGGGCCTTCTGAAAGCTGCTCTTTTTGCGCTGATGATGACTGGTCGATTGCCGTGTTGCTGCATGATGCAAGTGTCATTGCCATGATGGCAGACAGCGCAAATGATGCGACTACGGAAACCCTTTTCTTCATAATCCGGCCTCTCTTTTGCTTTGGAGTATGCCTTGCGGTTTTGGGGAGCGCTTTTACGATAGGCAAATACCAGCTCGATTTCCTCAGTTGCCAACTGAATTTTGAGGGGGGCGGGGAAGAATCGAAGGCGGCTTTGCGGTTCTCACCACACCTGCACATACACGTCGATGCTGCTGTAGGCAGGCACTTTGCCGCCGGTGACTTCGAAGGAGACGCTTCTTTCTGCTGTCGGGCGGTTGGCAAAACCGATTGCGCCGTAGACGATGCGCCCTGATTCGTCGCGCAAAATTACCGTTACGGCTATCTGCCCCATGCCGGCGCTTTCGTACTCGCCGCTTTCCAGGGAGGCCTCGCCGGTGAAGTTCACGCCGCCGAAGCCGTCGGGCACTGCGGAAACGTTGCTCGTTTGAAAGGTTGGCTCGGCGCCCGTTGGTTGGGATAAAGCCCGGTCATGAGGTTCTATGGGGGTGAACTCCACGAAGTCCGGCGCCGTGCCGTTGCCGGCAATGCCTCCGAAATAGAGTGTTTGACCCGGTTGAACAACGGAAACGATCTGATCTTGGGAAAAGAGGATGCTCCCGTTCTCGTCTCGGCCGGTTATCGTTACGCCGGGGTAGGTGATGGCGAATTCGGACGTGTTGTTGTAGATTCCCACACCGTAGCATATATAACCTGAAGATTCGACATACCACCCCGATTCGGCAACTTCAAGCAGTCCGGAAGTCGATGTGGCGCCTCCTGTGACATCGGCGGGATTTTGGTCGAAGGGGTTGCTCGATGAGCTTTCCGAGCGGATTTCCGAAGTGTTTTCGACCTCGGTGCCTATGTGTCGAAGGCTGAGTCTGTCCAAGAGGGGTTTCACGCCGAGCGCGATCATCGCGATACCCGCTGCGACGATTGCGATAGCTGCAACCCCGATAACAACCCCTCGTGCGATTTTATGGCGTCGGGTCTGCGATGCGGAAGAGCGCGACCACGCGTTCGGCGCGTCGGCGGGAGCTCCCTGCGGAGTCGTCACGCTCGAAGCGCTCGGGACGCTCGTCGTAGCTGCTGCGTCCAAAGCATGTTCGGCGGCGTCGGCGAGCTCGGCGGGGGTCTGGCAGCGCATGCTCGGCTCGAAAGCGCTTCCCCGTCGTACGACGTCGGCGAGGGCGGGCGGCACCGTTGCGGCATCCGAGAGCAGCCGATTGTAGGCGTCGTTGTCGGGCTTGGCTCCGGTGAGCAGATAGCCCAGCACGCAGGCGAGGGCGTGGACGTCGGTGCGTCCATCGACGTTCGCGAAGCCGTACTGCTCTGGCGCGGCGAAGCCCCAGGTGCCGAAGGATCCGATATCGTCGGTGGGATTCTGGCCGATCGAACGCGCTATCCCCAGATCGATGAGGTGCGCCCCGTCGGCTGCGAGGATGACGTTGGCGGGCGAGATGTCGCAGTGCACTATCCCGTGCGCGTGCAGGTCGGCGGTCGCCTCGCAGAGGTCGCGCACCACCTGCACCGCCTCCTGCGGCGAGAAGCGCCCGCGAGCGGCCATCGCGTGCTCGAGCGTGTCGCCGGGAACGTAATCGTAGACGACTGCGAACCGGTCGGGCATCTCGTAGGTGGCCGCCACCCGCGGCAGACGCGGGCAGGCGCATTCCGCGAGCGCGGCCCACGCGCCGCGGTTCGCAAACGAAGAGGGGATTTTCTTGCGCACGAACGGGCCCGACCCGTCGATGGTCACGCGTTCCGTTGTTCCTGTGCGCCCTTCGGCGAGCACGCGCTCCACCCGATAAGCATCATCGATGCCCATCGCGTGCATGACCCGCTCCTCGTTCAACCTGGCTATCCTCGTTCTCGGCATGCGTTTCGGAATCACCTCCTGCGCCGGACGCTCGCGGTCGCAGACGCCGCGGAGCCGCCTTCGGTCGAAGCGGTCTCCGGAAAGGTGATGAGCCAGATTGTAGACGGACTTCGTTCCGTCGTTCCTCAGCCCGCAACTGAATTTCTCCCGCCACTGGTATGACGCCGACGCTGCGAAGCGGTCGCAGGGTCTTTCAATCGGGCTGCGAAGGGTCCGGTGCGAGCCGTGCATGCGTCTCACCTGAGCGCGTTTGTGCCGAGCAGCGTCTTCTCGCCGAAGCGCCACAGCTCGTCATCGCAGGCGGTGCGGGTGAGCCCGCGATCCATGCACCATGCGATGATGGCGTCGCGGCGCACCTTGGGCCACAGTTCGGCCACTCCTGCCAGCCGCAGCAGCCGCTGGGCCTCGCGCAGCGTGCAGCGAACGCCGAACGCGAGCATGATGGCGTTGTCCCGGCCGGGACGGCTCTTTCCGGCGAAGATATCGTAGACCACTGTCGGATTGAGCCCGGAGGCGCGCACCACCTCGGCACGTTTGATTCCCTTCGCGGCTAGCAACTCGTGCAGGTAGTTGGAGAGGCTGCGGTCGAACGTGGTCCCTTCGTCGAGGTATGCCTTCGGGCTTGCCGCCGCGAGCAGTCGTGCGAGCAGGTCTTCTGTCAAACGCTCTTCGGTCACGGTGGTCCTCCTGGCGTGCATGCGTTGTCGTAATGTCACGGGCGCTTGTCGGAATGTGGTACAGTTCCATGATACTCGATATCGCAAGACGCCTTCTCGAACGGTTTGGCGAGGGCGGGCGCGGATATCGGCTTCGACGGCTTGCCGGGGCGAGGGCTTGTGCGGGTGCGCCGCGCGACTCGGTTTCGGAGACGGCGAGGTGCGGCAGGTGCGGTGAGAGAAGGAGCGGACATGACGAAGCGTGCGGAAGGCGGGCGTTTGGTGGGTCCCGGCCAAGAGGCGGGGGTCGAGCCGCTGGCGGCGTTTCTCGCGCGCACGCCGCGGTTTGCGGTGGCGTTCTCGGGCGGGTGCGACTCGTCGTATTTGCTGGCGGCAGCGCTGCGGGCGGGCTGCGCCGTGAAGGCCTACGTCGTGCGCACGGTCTTCCAGCCCGCTTTCGAGATCGCCGATGCGCGGCGGCTGGCCGCCGATCTGGGAGCCGATTTCGAGCTGATCGACGCCGACGTGCTCGCGCGGGGCGAGGTGTGCGCGAACGGGTCCGACCGCTGCTACCGCTGCAAGCGCTTCATCTTCTCGACCATCCGCGAGCGCATGGCGGCCGACGGCTATGAAGTGCTGGCCGACGGCACGAACGCGAGCGACGACCCCGCGCGCAGACCGGGCTTTCGCGCACTCGCCGAACTGGGCGTGGCGTCGCCCCTGCGTCGCGCGGGCATGACGAAGGACGACGTGCGCTCCGCGTCGCGCGCCCTCGGGCTGTTCACGGCCGACAAGCCCAGCTTCTCGTGTTTGGCGGTGCACGCGCCGGCAGGGGAGCGCCTTACGCAGAAGGCCCTCGACGACGCCGCGGCGCGCGTCGGCGTTGCGGACGGACGGCGTCCCCGGCCGCGCGCGGTGCTCGAGACGGACCGTCTCCTCCTGCGCGAGATGACCCAGGACGATTTCCCCGCGCTCTGCTCGATGCTGCAGGATCCCGAGGTCATGTACGCTTACGAGGGCCCGTTTTCGGATGCGGAGGCGCAGGAGTGGCTTGACAGGCAGCGGGCGCGCTATCGCGACGACGACATCGGATTGTGGGCGGTTGCGCTCAAGGAGACGGGCGAGATGGTCGGCCAGTGCGGCCTCACGTGGCAGGACTGCGCCGGGCGGCGCGTGCTCGAGGTGGGCTACCTCTTCTGCCGCGCGTTCTGGCACCGCGGTTTCGCCACCGAGGCGGCCCGCGCATGCCGCGACTACGCGTTTCGCGAGCTGGGCGCCGACGAGGTGTTCTCCATCATCCGCGACACGAACGCGCCGTCTCTGCGCGTGGCCGCCCGCAACGATATGACCTACCGCCTCACGTTCACCAAACACTACCGCGGCGTCGCCATGCCCCATCTGGCCCACTCCATAACTCGCTGCGAATGGGAGCGGCTGCAGGGTCGCTGACGGGCCTTCCGGAAAGGCTTCGGGGCCGTGTTTGCCGCTGCGGGCGGCCGCATCCGCGCTCCGGTGGATCATTCGGGAACCTTGCGCGAAAGCCGTGTGGATCTTGCGGGCGACTTTCGCGGGGTCCCTGAGGATCTCACGCGATTCCAATGCGGTTCAATCGTGGAACTTGTAAAAAGTAATCCCAGATCAAACGCTATATTTGTGCTGGAAAAGACGGGGTGTGCGTGCTAGAATCTTCCGCGTCGGCGATGTCCGCGTCCGGCGGGTGGCGCCTCGAGAGAGGAGGAACCCTATGGATAGTTTCAACGTGGTCGCAGGAGTATGCTCCGCGCGTCGTTTCTCATGGCGGCAGCCGACTGGGTGAGGCGAAGGCGGAAGACGAAGGGCAGCGCGAAAGCGAAAAAATAAGCGGCTAGAGAGGCAACTCTAACCGCCCAATCTACCCAGCGTCACCCGTCCGGAGCTTACAACCTCACGGGCATCGCCGATGCCTTCATTATACATATCGGCCCGCGCGGTGCAAGGCCGTCCGCGAACATCGCGGAGAAAGCGCGTCGGGAGGAGCGGCTGGGCGGCGGGGTGCTATGATCGAGGCGGGCAGGGTTCGAGCGAAAGGGGCGGGAATGGCGGGCATCGAGGCGGCACAGGCGGCGCGGGAGGCGCTACGGCGGCATTTCGGATACGGAAGCTTCCGGCCGGGGCAGGAGGGCGTGGTCTCGGCCATCCTTGGCGGCCGCGATGCGCTGGCGGTCATGCCCACGGGCGCGGGCAAGTCGATCTGCTATCAGGTGCCCGGCATCGTGCTGGACGGCCTCACGCTCGTGGTGAGCCCGCTCGTGTCGCTCATGGGTGATCAGGTGCGCGCGCTCATCGACGCGGGCGTGCGCGGGGCGTATCTGAACTCCACGCTCACGCCCGGCCAGCAGGCCACCGTGCTGCGCCGTGCGGCGCAAGGGGCCTACCGGATCATGTACGTGGCGCCCGAGCGCCTTTCCGATCCGCGCTTCCTCGAGTTCGCCCAAGCCGCGCGCGTCCCGCTCGTGGCCGTGGACGAGGCGCACTGCGTGTCGCAGTGGGGGCAGGATTTCCGCCCGTCGTACCTCGCCATCGGCGACTTCATCGCGCAGCTGCCCACGCGTCCGGTCGTCGCGGCGCTCACCGCCACGGCTACCGCGCGCGTGCGGCGCGACATCGTGCGCCTTCTGGGTTTGCGCGACCCCTACGAGGCGGTGACCGGGTTCGACCGCCCGAACCTCTTCTTCGGCGTGGAGCGCTTGGAGCCGAAGCGCAAGCTGGCCCGCATCGCCTCCTACGCGCTGGAACACGCCGCGGAAAGCGGCATCGTCTACTGCTCCACGCGCAAGGATGTGGAGAAGCTGCACGAAGCGCTGGTGGCGACCGGCGTGCGCGCGACGCGCTACCACGCGGGGCTTTCCACGGCCGAACGGCAGGAGAACCAGCGCGCGTTCATCGCCGACGACGCGCCGGTGATGGTGGCCACGAACGCGTTCGGCATGGGCATCGACAAGTCGAACGTGCGCTACGTCATCCACCACAATATGCCCGGCTCCATCGAGGCGTACTACCAGGAGGCGGGCCGCGCCGGGCGCGACGGCGAGCCGAGCGAGTGCCTGCTGTTCTGGAGCGACGGCGACGTGTCCACCTGCCGCTTCTTCATCGAGCAGGAGTCGGGCAACGAGGAGCTGACGCCCGAGGAGGCCGACGCCGTGCGCGCCTCGCGCCGCCGCCTTCTGGAGGCGATGTGCGGCTACTGCCTGACGACGGGCTGCTTGCGGAAGTACATCTTGGAGTATTTCGGGGAAAAGGATTCACGGGTTGTTCGTAACGTCAGCGAGGGCTTCTCTGGCGCCGAAGATTGCGGTGAAAACCCGATGTCGGACAAGCCAGTGGCTTGTCCGAAAACTGACTTCGCGTCCGAGCGGGCGCGTTGTGAGGAGGGTTTGGAGCCGCAAGGTTCGGCGCCAGAGAAGCCCGCAGCGTCGGCTTCTTCCGTCGGCTGTCAAGCCGACGGAACCTGCTGCTCCAACTGCTCGGGCGACTTCGAGGCGGTGGACGTGACCGAGACGGCGCGGGCCGTGGTGAGGTGCGTGCATGAGCTGCGCGGGCGGTTCGGCAAGGGCGTCGTGGCCGACGTGGTGCGCGGCGCGGACACCGCGAAGGTGCGGGAGCTGCGCCTTGACGCGGCGGCCAGCTACGGCACGGCCGATGCGCCCGCCGCGCAGCTGAAGGAGGTCATCGAGCTTCTGGCGGCGGCGGGTTACCTCGACATCACGGAGAGGTCGTACCCCGTGGTGGGCCTGGGCGCGCGCTTCCGCGAGGTGGGCGGCGAGGGCTTCAGGCTGGCGATGAAGCGCGTGGCGCGCAAGCCCGCGCGCGCCGGCGCGGGCGCGGGACGGGCGTTCGGCGGCTCCGGCTCCGCGGCGTCCTCCGAGGTCGATCCTGCGCTGTTCGAACGGCTGCGTGCCCTGCGCAAGCGCATCGCCGATGCGGCCGAGGTGCCGCCCTACATCGTGTTCTCCGATTCGGCCCTGCGCGACATGTGCGCGAAGCTGCCCGCCACCGACGAGGAGTTCCTTGAGGTCAACGGCGTGGGAGCCACGAAGCTCGCCCGGTACGGCGAGGCCTTCCTCTCCGAGATCGCCGCATACGGCCGCGAGCGCGGCATCGAAGGGGAGTGAGCGGGCGAAAGGCAGGGTCTGCGGAAGGATGGGCGATCCGGCGTGTTCGGTTGCTGCGCGGGCGGCTCGCCCCTTCCCCTACTTTCCGCCGAGGGCTTTCGCGACGTCCTCGGCCGACGCGCCCAGGCCGTCGGAGAGGGCCGAGGGGACGGTGACCACGGTGCCTCCGGACTTCTTGATGCTCTCGTACAGAAGGTGCATCGTGCGGATCTTCAAGGCGGCCTCGTTGCCGTCGTAGACGCCGCTTGCGCTCGCGATCATCTCGGAGATGTCCTCCTCGGCGCTGGCCAACACGAGGCGCGCGTTCTTTTCGCGCTCGGCCTGGGCTTCGAGCGACATGACCTCCTGCAGCTCGGCGGGGATGACGATGTCGCGCACCTTCACCGACAGGATGGCGATGCCCCATGGCTCCGTCTCGCGTTCGATGGACTCTTTGAGTTCCTTGTCCAGCTGCTCGCGCGACAGCGCCACCTCGGCCACGCTCATGCGCCCGATGGCGTCGCGCATGGCGGTCTGCGCAACATAGAGGACGGCGGCGGGGTAGTCCTCCACCTCCATGCACGCCTTCTGCGCGTCCCACACCATCCAGAACAGCACCGCGTCGATGTCCACGGGCACAAGGTCGGAGGTGAGCGTCTTCTCGGCGCCGAACGGCGTGGTCACGGTGCGCAAGTCCACATGGCACGCGGCCTGCTCCACGATGGGCACCATGAAGATGAGGCCCGGCCCCGCCACGCGGTTGAACGCGCCGAAACGGCAGATGACCACGCGCTCCCACTCCATGGCGATGTGGATGCACAGCGCGAGCGCCACGGCCAAGACGAGCGCCAGCGCAAGCACCCACGGCCCCATGATGCCGAACCCGAAATACGCCACGGCCACCACGGCCGCGAACACGGCGGCCGCGAGCGCGAGCGAGAACAAAACGACGCCGTTTCTCGTGGCCTTCATGGGCGCGAACGGAGCGGATGCGGGCTCCACAAGGGCCGTCTGGCCGGACGGGCGCTCTGCCGGGGCGGGTTTCGTGCGGTGTGCGTTCATGGCTTCCTCCGATGCGGTCGATCGTGCGGACGGCGGCCGAAGGCCGCTCACGCGTCCCCTTTGAATCCCTCGAGCGCCTTCGCGAAGCGGCGCTCCACGTCGTCTGCGGTCATCCCCAGCTCAAGGCATTGGCGGATGGCTTCGACGAGCACGGCGTCGCCCGACGTCACGTCCTCTTCGGCGTCGCCCTCCTTGCTGACGAACGCCCCGCGTCCGCGCTTCGAGCTGATGTAGCCGTCGTGCTCGAGGCTCGTGTACACCTTGTTCACCGTGTGGTAGTTCACATTGAGGTCGGCGGCCAGCGCCCGCACCGTGGGCAGACGGTCGCCGTTTCGGTAGTGGCCTGAGTCGATGAGGTACATGAGGCGGTTGCGCAGCTGAACCCAGATGGGTATGCCGCTGCGTTCGTCCACCTCGATCAGGGCCACGTCCTCACCTTTCCTCGCACCTTCGGGATCCATCGCCGAGCCGACCGTCTCGCGCTACGTCCAGGGCACGTTGACGATGCAGTACCGCAGGAAGAAGCCGCCTGCCAGCACCAAGGGCACGGCGGCGGCAGCCAGCGCGACGCGACCGCATCCAGTGTAGGAGAAATCGAGGGCGAGCGGGAGCGCGAGCGCGCACGCGACGAACCCAATCCAGAAGAACCACATGCCCGGGCCGAACAGGAACGCTTCCACCGCCTCGGCCTGCCCCGATCCGAATGCAGCCGAGGCCAGATAGGCTGTCAGCACAAGCGCTTCGACTGCGATGACCACGCTGTCGGCCCGCGCGAGCGCGCGCAGAAGACGCGGCGCGCGGCGCGCATCGGGCAGCGCCGCCGCCATCGCGCAGGCGACGCCCACGGAAAGCGACGAGCAGGTGAACAGCGCGGGCAAGAAGGGGCTTCCCCACAGGGGGACGAACCCGATCTGCGCGAGCAGCACGCCGGTGTAGGCGGTGGTGGCCAGGCCGAGCGCAAGGGCTGCCCACTCGAGCGTCCGCACGAGGGCGACGGGCGTCCGGGCGCTTCCGAACAGCGCGATGCCGCCGAGCGCCGCCGCGCAAACGATGGTGGCCGCCAGCACGTACGAGCCGAACGTCAGCACGGAGGCCGTGGGGAGCGCGAGCACGTACAGGAACCGCTCGGGACGCCCGAGCTCGAACAGCAGGCAGAGCGCGCCCAGGACAAGCGCGACGGTCGCTGCGAGGTAGCCGCGCGCGAAGAGGGGCCGCGAGAGCTCGTCGGTCCAGGCGAGGCGATCGCTCCGACCGAGCCTGGATCGGTGGGCGAACAGCAGGTCGCATGCGGCCAGCACCGCCGCCGCTCCCGCGCCGCCGCCTCCGAGGAACAGGTACCAGATGATCGAGTCGCCGAACACGGATCCTCCCTACGCCCGCCTCTGCGCTTTCGCGCGGCGATCTCGGTTTCGCTTCGCCGCGAGGCCCGCGGCTGCGGCCAGCGCCGCCGCGGCCGCTCCCGCGCCGGCCACGACCGCGGGGTTTCCCTCGCCGACGCGGCCGTCGGCGGTCTGCGATCGCGATGCGGGCGCGTAGTAGCGCTCGGTCACCACGCGCCCTATGTCGAGCCCGCGCCCGCCGTCGGCGTAGAGGACGCCCGTGCCGGGGACGGGCCGCGCGCCCGTTTCGGCGGCGAAGGCGCTCGCGGGGCTTTCGGGGTCGTCGAGGTCGCCGAAGGCGCGCGCCTCCACGGGGCATGCCCCCACGCAGGCCGGAAGCAGCCCGACCTGCACGCGCTCGATGCAGAAGGTGCACTTCTCGGCCACGCCCACGCGACCCTCTCCTTCCATCTCGTAGGGAGCGGGCGACGGCGCGCCGAAGTGCCACGCGTCTTCGCGGTTGAGGGTCCGCGCGCCGTAGGGGCAAGCCGTCAGGCACACGCCGCAGCCGATGCAGCGCGCCTCGTCGATGCCCACTGTGCCGTCGTCGCGCTTGTGGCTGGCAGCGGTGGGGCACACGCTGACGCAAAGGGGCTCGTCGCAATGCAGACAGGCGTGGGGGAGGAAGGCGCGATCAGCATCGGGCCAGCGGCCCCATTCGAGCGCGTCGACCGCGCACCACGCCACGCCGGGCCTGAGCGCATGGTGCATCTGGCATGCCACCACGCAGGTTTGGCAGCCGGTGCAGCGCGCCATGTCGATGGCCATGCCGAACCTCGTCACGTCGCCTCCTTCGATTCCCTCGAAGGCATTCTACCAGGTGCCGGGCGAAGGCGCCATCGTCGGCGCTCCGCCGCGAGGCTCGTCAGCCGAGCAGCTGTTCCACGAGCGCGCGGTCCTCGTGCAGGTGCGCGACGAGGAGGAGCGCGACGCCGCGGTAGAAGTCCGTCCGGGCGGTTCGCTCCATGGTCTCGGCGAACACGGGCACCCAGTTCAGCAGATGCCGGTCGAGGAAGCTCGTCTGCTTCGACAGCAGGTCGTCTGCGGCCCCTTCGTCGTTCGCCGAGGCCGCCTCGACCGTGCGCGCGGCGAGCGTCTGCATGAACTCGAGCTCGAGCGCCACGTGGTCCTCTCCGAGCCGCCACGCGTCGGCGGCCCTCACGCCCTCGGCGCGAAAGAGGGAGCGCACCTCGTCGCGGGCCCCGTCCATTCGCAGGTGCTCTGTGGAGGTGTGCACCGACTCGTTGGGGTAGGGGGCCGCGCTCTCCGAACGCTTGCGCACGACGAACAGGCGCGCGAAGTCGACGGCCAGATCCGTGAGCGCGCGCTGCGCGTCGCCGTCCTCGTTCCCGATTCCGGCCAGGTAGCCCCCCATGAGGCGGTTGCCCTCGTCGAGATCCGCGCTGTACGCGGCGGTGGGGAGATCCGCAGTGTTGTCGCGTCTGCCCGGATCGTCCGCGTCGCTCGCGTCGTTCGGGCGAACGGCTTCGTCCGCGGCGAAGGGCAGCGCGCGCAGCTCGGCGAGCAGCTCCTCGTCCACCTCTCGGTTGAGCAGACGCGCGAGCAGCCCGTAAGCGGCCGTGCGGCCTTCGAGCGCGCTGCGCAGCATCTCGTCCATGTTCGCTCCTTCCTCCGTTGCCCTTCGTCGTCCTTCATCGATCCCGCTTCTCGCGGTTGCCCCCGAGGGCGTCTTCGACGCCGTGCGACCGGCGGGAACCCGTTCGGCGCTGGCTCTCGGCCGCGCAAGGGAGAACGGGCTCCCGCCGATCCGGCCTTTCCGCCCTTGTGCGGCGGGCCGTCCCGACCTCGCGCCGAGGGTGCGGCGCGAGGTCGGGGGAGGGGCCGAGCGCTAGATCTTCTCGATCTCGCAGAGGGCGTCCTTGAAAGTGGGGAAGCCCGATATGGGGTCGAACGTACGGTCGATGAGCAGACACGAGTTCGCCTGCTCCCAGCCGTGGAGTATCTCCACGTTGCCGGGGTGCAGCATGTTCGTGACCTCCACCTTGGCCTGGATCTCGCCCAGCTGGTTGAACATGCGCGCCCGGTCGCCGTCGGCAAGCCCGCGCGCTTCGGCGTCCTCGTGGCTCATGCGGATGAGCGGCTCGGGCATGAACTGGTTGAGCCAGGGCGTGTGGCGGTACTTGCTGTGCACGTACCACGGCACGCGGTTGCCCGTGGTGAGGATGAGCGGGTACTGCTCGAAGAGCTCGGGCGTGGACACGGGGCTCACCGAGGGCTCCTCGTAGACGGGCAGCCCTTCGAAGCCCAGCTGCTCGAGCATGCCCGATTTGAACTCGACTTTGCCCGACACCGTGCCGAATCCGGTTTGCTCGTACTGCCTCGGTTGCCACTCGCCCGACATCGGCAGTTCGTAGACGCCGGGCAGGGCGGCCTGGATGTCCTCGACCGTGGCGCCCGATCCGCCGGCGTCGAGGTAGGCTTGCATGCACGCATGCAGGTCGCCGTGGAAGCACTCCTCCTCGAAGCCGAGCGCGCAGCCCAGGTCGAGCAGAAACTGCCAGTCCTCCTTGGCTTCGCCGGCGGGCTTCATGGCGGCTTGGCTGCCGATGATGCCGTTCGGCTGCGCCTGGAAGGGGGCGACGCGCTCCCAGCACACGGCGGCGGGCAGCACCATATCCATGTAGTCGTGCGTCCAGGGGTTCAGGTGGATGTCGCAGGCCACGGCGAAGTCGAGCGTGGAGACGGCCTCCTGCAGAAGCGGGGTCTGGGCGAAGTTCATGAGGTTCGTCCCCAAGAACAGCCCCGCGTGGATGAGCCCGTCGTTGATGTACTCGAGCAGGCCGTTGTTCTGGTAGTACGTCGACATGGCCGACCACACGGGCCAGCGATCGACGCCGGCGCGGCCGGGTGCGAGCTCGGCGATCTTGTCGGCCAGCTGAAACGCCGAGTCGTCCGTTCCGGTGACGCCCGGGGCCACGGTGCGGCAACCCTCGTAGTCCCAGTAGCCCATGAGGGCCGGCAGCAGCGTGATGGCACGGGTGCTCTGCACGCCGTTGGTGTGGTGCGTGGTGGAGTGCGGGCTCACCCACATGGTGCCGGCGCCCGCCTCGGCCCACATGCGCGCCGCCTCGCGGATCTTGTCGGCGGGCACCCAGGTGATCTCCGCGGCCTTCTCGGGCGTGAACTCCTTCACGTACTCGGCGTACTCGGAGAAGCCCTCGGTCCAGTTCTCGACGAAGTCGTGGTTGTAGAGATCCTCCTCTATGATGACGTTCGCCATGGCCAGCGCCAGCGCGCCGTCCGTGCCGGGGCGCGGCTGCAGGTAGAGGTCGGCCAGCTGCACCGCGGTGGGGGTGAGGCGCGTGTCGATGACGATGTACTTGCATCCTGCGCGCTTGGCGTCGAGCATGCCCTTGTACGCGGTGGGCTGGGGATACATCGACCAGGCGATGTTGGAGCCCCACTGCAGGTGCACCTTCGTCTGGGCGGCGGGCATGGTCATGATGGTGTTGCCGTAGTTCAGGATGCTTGCCATGGCCAGGGCGAAGGCGCATTGCGCGCCGCCCCATGACACGTTCGGCGTGCCGAAGAGCGCGGCCACGCGGCAAAACACCGGCAGGTGCTCCTTCGGGTCGCCCGAATGGAACGTGACCGACGCCGCGCCGTAGGTCTCCTTGGCCTTGTTGAACTCCGAAGCGATCGTCTCAAGCGCCTCGTCCCAGCCGATGCGCTCCCATTTCGGATCCTCTCCGATGCCCTTTTTGGGATTCGTGCGCTTCACGGGGTACAGCAGGCGGTTCGGATCGTAGACGTTCTGCAAGCTCGTGAGGCCCTTGAGGCAGGGCTTGGGCTTGGAGTGCTGGTCGTTGCCCTCCACGCGCACGAGCTTGCCGTCCTTCACGGTGCCCTTGAGGCCGCAGAACACGGACTGGTTGCACATGGGGCAGGACGTGTAGACGTACGTCTCGCCGCCCGCCTCCTCGGCGAAGGCGTCCTCGGGGGCCGCCGCCTCAAGGCCGCCCGCGGCCAGCGCGGCCGTGCCGAGCGCCGCCGCTCCCATGAACGCGCGCCGCGAGAAGGTGATGTCGTTCAGGCTCTTCATGCTACTCGTCCTTTCCCTCGACGCGGTCGGCCGCCTTCTTCCCCCGGGCGTTGCCGGCCGCGAAGCCCGCGCCGGCCGCGACTGCGGCCACCGCCACGGCGCCGACGCCGATGACCGCCGCGTTCGGCGCCTGCTGCTCGCCGACGGGCCCTGCGGACTCCGCTTCGTCGGCGATGATGTTCGGCACGTTCGAGACGTTGGTCATAAGCGCCTCGCGCAGGTTGAGGTCGTGGCCTCCCTTCACATAATACAGCGACGTGCCGCGCAGGTTCTCGGCGTTGTTCTGCTCGATGTAGGCGCTGACGTCGCTTGCGGGATCCTCCACGTCGCCGAACACGCGCGCGGCCATCGGGCATGCCTCCACGCAGTGGGGCAGCGCGCCGTCGTCCACGCGGCTGGCGCAGAAGACGCACTTCTCGGCCACGTCCGCGTGCGGCGTGCCGTAGCTCTCGTAGGGAGCCGCCTCGGCGGCGTCGAAATTCCAGCCGTCCTTGAAGCTGATGGTGCGCGCCTCGTACGGGCACACCATGACGCACGCTCCGCAGGCCAGGCACGTGTCGTAGTCCACCGTGACGATGCCGTCGTCGCGCTGCACGCTGGCACCGGTGGGGCAGACGTTCACGCACGGGGCGTCATCGCAGTGCATGCAGGAATGGATGAGGTAGAAGCGGTCGACGTCGGGGTAGATGCCCTGCTCGACGCTGTCGACGGAGCTCCACTTCACTCCCGGCCTCTGGTTGTTGTGCATCTGGCACGTCACCACGCAGGTTTGGCACCCCGTGCAGCGCGTCAGATCGATCACCATGCCGTACTTGGCCATGGTTCCCCCTTTCTTTGAGAATGTCTCATCTCGTCCTCGCGTCCGCGCGTCTGCGCGGACGGCGCTCCCGCGCGGATGAGTCCGAGCGGGCCGGAGGCATGTCGGCGTGCGCGTTTCTCCTCCCTTCGGTTCCCCGTGCCGATCAGATCGCCTCCTTTGTTCTATCGTTATATTATTCTATATAAGTAGAATAATCAAGGGGGAAGGTTCGCATCTCCCGCATCGCTGCGGGCCGAAAGGTCTGCTATCATGGTCAGGTCATGTTTTCACCCGCTCCACCAACGTCGGCCGACCATGCTCGCGGCGGCGTTGCGTGAAAACGAGAGAAGGAAAGAGCAGCCCTATGGCCCAACACCTCACCGAGCGCGACGTCCGCGGCATCGCGGAGTACGCGCGCATCGGGCTGGACGAGGCCGAGGTGGCGCAGATGACCGCCGACCTCAACGCCATCATCGACAGCCTGAAGCCCATCACCGAGTACGACCTTGCGGGCGTCGAGCCCACGTTCCATCCCATCGGAGGCCTTTCAAACGTCATGCGCGAGGATGCGGAGGAGCCCGGCTTCGCGCAAGAGGTGGCGCTGGCGAACGCGCCCGCGGCGCAGGACGGGTGCTTCCTCGTCCCGTCCATCTTGGGCGAAGGGGGCGATCGCTGATGGCCGCCGCAGAACGCGCCTTCCCGGCGATGGGCGTCCGCGAGATCCGCGCCGGCCTCGCCGCGCGCGAGTTCAGCGCCCGCGAGATCGCCGAGGCGTCGCTTGCGCGCATCCGCGCCCTCGACGGCGCGACGCACGCCTACCTCGAGACGACCGAGCGCCTTGCGCTCGATCAGGCCGAGCGCATCGACGCGGCCGTGGCCGCGGGCGAGCTTTCCGCGTGCGGTCCGCTCGCCGGCGTGCCCGTGGCGTTCAAGGACAACATGAACCTCGCGGGCACGCACACCACGTGCTCGTCGGCCATGCTCGCCAACTACGTGTCGCCCTACACGGCCACGTGCGTCGCGCGCACCATCGAGGCCGGCGGCATCCCGCTCGGCAAGCTCAACATGGACGAGTTCGCGTTCGGCTCCTCCACGGAGACGAGCGCGTTCGGCCCGAGCAGAAACCCCTGGGACCTCGAGCGCGTGCCCGGCGGCTCGTCGGGCGGCAGCGCGGCGGCGGTGGCCGCGGGGCTGGCCACCGTCGCGCTCGGCTCCGACACGGGCGGCTCCATCCGCCAGCCCGGCAGCTTCTGCGGCACCGTGGCCGTGAAGCCCACGTACGGCGTGGTGAGCCGATACGGCGTGGTGGCCTTCGGCAGCTCGCTCGATCAGGTGGGGCCGTTCGCCCGCTCGGTGGAGGACGCGGCGCTGGCATGCAACGCCATCGCCGGGCGCGACGCGCTCGACTGCACGAGCCAGGACGTCCGGACCGACTTCACGGCGAACCTCGCCGAGGGCGTGCGCGGCATGCGCATCGGCGTCGTGCCCGCGTTCATGGAGGCCCAGGGCCTCACCTCCGAGGTGAAGGCCAAGGTGGAGGAGGCCGCGAATCATCTGAGCGCCCTCGGCGCAAAGCTTGTGGAGGTGGATCTGCCCAACGCGCAGGCGGCCATGAGCGCCTACTACGTGCTCGGCCCGTGCGAGGCGTTCTCCAACCTGGCCCGTTTCGACTCGGTGCGCTACGGCTATCGCGATCCCGGCCACAAGGACTTGGGCGGCCAGTACGAGGCGAGCCGCGCCGCGGGCTTCGGCCCCGAGGCGCGCCGCCGCATCATGCTGGGCAGCTACCTTCTGTCCGCGGGCGTGTACGACACCTACTACTACCCCGCGCAGCAGGTGCGCACGCTCATCACGCAGGATTACGCGCGCGCCTACGAGCAGGTGGACTGCATCCTCGCGCCCGTGTCGCCGCGCACGGCGTTCCGGTTCGGCGAGGTGAGCGATCCCACCGACATGTACCTGTCGGACATGTTCACCATCTCCATCAACATCGCGGGCAACGGCGGCATGAGCATGCCGGTCGGCCTCGGCGCCGACACGAATCTGCCCGTGGGCGTGCAGCTCATCTCCCCCCAGTTCAAGGACGAGAACATGCTGCGCGCGGCCGCTGCGCTTGAAACGGTGTACGGCCCGGCTCCCGTGGCCCCGGGCTTCGCGCCCGACGCCGTCGAGCCGCTCGGCAGACCTGCGTCGCTGCCCGATGCGGCCGACGCCGTCGCGGGGGTCGACCTGCCGGGGCTGGCCGGCGCGGACGGAAAGGCGGGTGAGTAGCATGCGCGTGCTCGAAGAGGTGCTGCGGGATTGGGAGGCCGTCATCGGCCTGGAGATCCACGCGGAGCTGACGACGCTCGAGACGAAGATGTTCTGCGGCTGCAAGCTGGAGTTCGGCGCGCCGCCGAACACGCACACCTGCCCCGTGTGCCTGGGGCTTCCGGGTGCCCTGCCCGTGCCGAACAAGGCGGCCATCGAGTCCATCGTGTTGGCGGGCCTCGCCACGAACTGCGACATCGAGCGCCGCAGCATGTTCTACCGCAAGAACTACATGTACCCCGACATGGCGAAGAACTTCCAGACCACGCAGGGGCCGGTGGCGTTCTGCATGCGCGGGCACCTCGACCTTGCGGTGGACGGCCCGGCGGCGCGCGAGCGCGTGGACGCGGCGGCGCTTTCGGAGGGCGAGGCGCTTGGCAACATCGTGCGCACGGCCGAGGGCTACACCGCGCACGTGGGCATCACGCGCATCCACATGGAGGAGGACGCGGGTAAGATGGTGCACGTGGGCGGCGGGGAAGGGCGCATCGCCGGAGCCACGCACTCGCTCGTGGACTACAACCGCGCCGGCACGCCGCTCATCGAGCTCGTCACCGAGCCCGATCTGCGCACGCCCGAGGAGGCGCGCCTGTTCATGCAGAAGCTGCGCCAGATCTACC
>ERZ826396.1387-NODE-1387-length-27281-cov-5.148461_pt1 | contig 27281 bp, 25 predicted proteins | sample MGYA00519926_ERZ826396 | MGnify/ENA primary metagenome ERZ826396 (study PRJEB31778, sample SAMEA3449230) | human gut metagenome | biome: human gut; feature: human-associated habitat; material: faeces | place: United Kingdom | collected 2010/2012 ... | reverse complement strand
AACTTCACCTCTTTGCCAAGGCCTCTCCCCTTGGGAGAGGTGTCACCGTAGGTGACGGAGAGGGCCAGGACTCTGACCGCGTGCAACAATTACTCCAGATTCCCCGTCAGGGTCATGACGGCGGAGAGCACCGCCAGCGGGGCGGTCTCGCACCGGAGGATGCGGGGGCCAAGGCCTACCGTTTTTGCCCCGGCCTTGGCGGCCATTTCGGCTTCCTCGGCGGCAAAGCCGCCCTCTGCGCCGGTAACGATGGCAAGGCGCAGCTTCTGCCCGTCGGCGGGCTTTGCTTCGGCCAGCAGCTGGCGCAGGGGTGCGCCGCCGCACTCGTAGCAGAACAGCACCAGATCGTACTGGTCAAAGCTGCGGCACACCGCCCCAAAGTTCGGCAGCGGCAGGGCTACGTCCGGCAGAACGCCCCGGCCGCACTGCTTGGCGGCTTCCAGCGCAATGCGGTTGTAGCGCTCGTTCTTCTGCTCCTCTTTTTTGGGGGCGGCCACGCAGTAGCGGCTGAAAAAGGGCACGATATGGGCAGCGCCCAGCTCCACCCCGTGCTTGATGATCTGTTCCAGCTTATCCTGCTTGGGGTAGCCCGCCAGCAAAGTTACCTCCACGGTGGGCTCGGCGGCGCTGGGGTAGCCCGGCTCTACGGCAAAGTCTACCCTGTCCTCTCCAAAGCCGGTGATGGTGGCGGTGTACTCCACGGCGCTGCCGTCGCAGAGGATGACGGTATCCCCCGGCTTTGCCCGCATCACCCGGGCAAGGTGATGGGCATCCGCACCCCGCAGGGTGGCGGTGCCGTCAGAGATCTCGGTGGTAAAGTAGCGGTGCGGCATACTGTGCGCTCCTTCTCATAATGTATGGATATCAGGCCTTTTTGCAGACGATGCACTCCCAGCCGCGCTTTTCCTTCACTTCCACAATGGCAAGCCCAGCCTTTTCCAGCCCGGCGATCACCTCGTCCTTGCGGCTGTCGATGATGCCGCTGGCAATAAAGGTGGCACCCTCCGCCATCAGACCGGGCACGGCGGGTGCAAGGCTGAGGATGGCGTTTGCCACGATGTTGGCGGTGATGATGTCATAAGTGCCGCTGGCTTTATCGGACAGGTCGCCCACCAGCACGGTGAGCTTATCCTGCACGCCGTTCAGGGCTGCGTTCTCCCCGGCGGTGCGCACCGCCACAGGGTCGATGTCCACGCCCTCGGCGCTGGCGGCACCCAGCTTGAGGGCGGCAATGGCAAGGATGCCGCTGCCGGTGCCGATATCCAGCACCCGCTCGCCGCCGCGCACCTGCTCGTCCAGCGCTTCAAGGCAAAGGCTGGTGGTCTCGTGACCGCCGGTGCCGAAGGCAAGGCCGGGGTCAAGGATCAGCTTGACCCGGTCGGTGTCGTACTGCTGCCACGAGGGCACCACAGCCAGACGGCTGCCGATCTCCATGGGGTGATAATATTTGCGCCAGCCGTTCTGCCAGTCCTCCTGCTCCACGCCCTCGGTCTCCACGGTGTAGGGGATGCCGGCAGCTTCCATGCGGGCGGCGATAAGCGCCAGCGTTTCCACCTGAGAAGCGCCCGGCTCCAGATACAGATGGATGATCACGGTATCCCGGGGCTTGTCCAGCAGCTCCTGCTCGATCAGGTCCACATGGGCGATCTCGGCCACCTGCTGCTCGATGTCGCTGTAATCCTCGATGTAGATGCCGCCCTCGGCGATCAGGGTAGCAACGGCTTCGGCGTTTTCGGCATCAGCCTTGGCCACAGTCAGGCGGATATCGGTCCATTCCATAAGGCATTCTCCTTTTACGTTGTATCCATGCCGCCCGGCGGGGCAGATGGAAAAAAGTTCTCTTATCTGTATAGTACCCGATTCTGCGCTGGGATGCAAGCATTTGGACAAAATAGACATAAAAAGAAAAGATTTTTCAGCACTTAAATCAGGACGCGTGCAGAAAAAACAAAAAATACTGACAACCACGCCGTCAAACAAGGACTTTTGGTGCATTTTAATAGAAAAAAGAAAAAACCACTTTCTTTTTTTGCAAAAATATGTTACTATTCTGTTACGGAACTATGGACAGCCTGCAACCAGAGACTGTCTGTAAACACAAACATTCTTTAAGGAGGAATGTGTCTTATGATGAAGTATCTCCAGAAACTGGGCAAAGCTCTGATGCTTCCCGTCGCTGTGCTGCCGATCTGCGGCATCCTGATGGGTCTTGGTTATGCCCTCGCTCCGGGCGTTATGGGCGTTCCCGGTGCTGCAACCTCCGGTGCAGCTTACACCGTCGGCTTCCTGCTGGTCAAGGCAGGCGGCGCTCTGATCGATAACATGGCATGGCTGTTTGCCATTGGTGCCGCTGTCGGCCTGGCTGACAACGACGGTACCGCAGGTCTGGCCGGTCTGGTCAGCTACCTGATGATGCAGCAGCTGCTGAGCCCCGGCGTGGTCGGCATGGTGCGCACCCTGGAAGAGGGCACCGCTACCTACATTGCCTTCCAGAAGGTCGCCGGCAACTCCTTCATCGGCATTCTGGCCGCTGTTGTGGGTGCTGCCTGCTACAACAAGTTCAAGAATACCCAGCTGCCTGACTGGCTGGCATTCTTCTCCGGCAAGCGCTTCGTTGCGATCGCTACCGGTCTGATCTCCATTCTGGTGTACGTTGTTCTGCTGTTCGTCTGGCCCGTCATCTTCGACGCACTGGTCGCTCTGGGCAAGGGCATCGCTGGCATGGACGGCATCGGCGCCGGCATCTACGCCTTCCTGAACCGTCTGCTCATCCCCACCGGCCTGCACCACGCTCTGAACAACGTGTTCTGGTTCGATACCATCGGTCTGGGCGACCTGAGCCACTTCTGGGCTGGCGAGACTTCCGCTGATGTGGACTGGAGCCTTGGTATGTATATGTCCGGCTTCTTCCCCTGCATGATGTTCGGTATCATGGGCGCTGCTCTGGCTATGGTCAAGACCGCTAAGAACAAGAAGGCCGCCATCGGTCTGGTTCTGTCCGCTGCAATCTGCGCATTCGTCTGCGGCGTTACCGAGCCCTTCGAGTTCGGCTTCATGTTCCTGTGCTTCCCGCTGTACGTTGTGTACTCCGCTCTGTACGGCATCTTCACCATCATCACCTACTACACCGGTTTCCGTGCTGGCTTCTGCTTCTCCGCAGGTGCTACCGACCTGATCTTCTCTGCATCCCTGCCCGCAGCTGCTAAGACCTGGATGATCATTCCTCTGGGCATCGCAGCATTCCTGGTGTTCTACTTCGTGTTCTACTTCGCTATCACCAAGTTCGACCTGAAGACCCCCGGCCGTGAGGATGACGACGAGGAAGCTGAGAAGAAGGTCGTTCTGGCTAACAACAACTACACCGAAGTCGCTTCTGCTGTTCTGGCTGCTGTCGGCGGCAAGGAGAACGTGAAGGACGTTGGTTACTGCGCAACCCGTCTGCGTTTTGAGGTGAAGGATAACGCCAAGGTCGACGAGAAGGCTGTCAAGGCTGCCGGTGCTGCCGGTGTTATCCGTCCCAGCAAGAACGCTTGCCAGGTCATCATTGGCACCAAGGTGCAGTTCGTGTACGACGAGCTGAAGAAGATGCTGTGATCCTGCACTTCTGAAAAGAATGAACTGCAAAAGTCTGGTTGATTTTGCAGTATGAACCGGGCCGCCGGGGGCGGGGTGCACAGCGCCCCCTCCCGGCGGCTCGCTTTTTGTACACAGCGGTACAATGTTCACACAAAAGGACTTTTGAAAAAACACCCGGCGTGCTATACTGGGTGAAAAAAGGAAAGAACGAGGTGTTTTGTATGATCCTTCAGAATGCACTGGTCTATACCCCGCGCCACACCTTTGAGCGCGGCACCATCATCATCCGCGATGGCCGTATCGTGCCCTTTGCCGCCCCGGAAGAGGGCGAAGAGGTGCTGGACGCCGAGGGGCTGTACGCCCTGCCGGGCCTTGTGGATATCCACTTCCACGGGGCAATGGGCAAGGATTTCTGCGATGGCACCGAGGAGGCCATCCAGACGCTGGCGGATTTTGAGGCCAGCAAGGGCGTGCTGGCCATCTGCCCCGCCACCATGACCTACCCCGAGGAGATCCTGAACAAGGTGATGGACGCCGCTGCCGCCCATAAAAACGGCAAGGGCGCCGACCTTGTGGGCATCAACATGGAGGGCCCCTTCATCAGCCCCAAAAAGGTGGGCGCACAGAACCCGGAGTATGTGCAGGGTGCAGATGCCGCCATGTTCCGCCGTTTGCAGAAGCGTGCAAACGGTCTGATCAAGCTGGTGGATGTTGCACCCGAAGAGCCGGGCAATCTGGACTTTATCAAGGAGTGCCATAACGAGGTGCGCATCTCCATCGCCCACACCTGCACCGACTACGACACCGCCGTCAAGGCCTTTGAAGCCGGTGCCACCCACATGACCCACTTGTACAATGCCATGTCCGGCATCACCCACCGTGCGCCCGGCCCTATCATTGCAGCCATGGAGCACGATGCCGAGGTGGAGCTCATCACCGATAACGTGCATATTCACCCCGCCATGGTGCGGTTCACCTTCAACACCTTCGGGGACGACCGCGTATGCCTGATCGCGGACAGCGCCATGTCCTGCGGCCTGCCGGACGGCCAGTACAGTCTGGGCGGACAGGCCATCACGGTCAAGGGACCCCGCGCCACCCTGACCGAGCACCCGGACACCATTGCGGGCAGCAACACCTGTCTGTACGACTGCATGAAGCGCGCCGTGCTGGAGATGAACGTGCCGCTGGAAAGCGCCGTCCGCGCCGCCAGCGAGACCCCCGCCAAGAGCATTGGCGTGGACAACGACTACGGCAGCCTTGCCGCCGGACGCTACGGCAACGTGATCCTTGCGGACAAGGAGCTGAACATCAAGGCTGTCATCCAGAAAGGGAACCGGATCGTATGAGAGAGCCTGCGTTTATCTGGCGGCTGCTCACCGGCCCGGAGCTGACCGATGTGTATCTGAACGAGATGCGCCGGGACTTTCCTGCCGGGGAGCTGAAGCCCCTGAGCATGATCCTGAACAGCGAAGCGGATGGCACTGCTCACACATGGGGCGTGTTTGACGGGGACACCCTTGCCGCCTATCTGCTGATGGTGCGTCCCGAGGGCTGCCGGATGAGCCAGCTGGATTATTTTGCCGTAGTGCCCGCCTACCGCGCCCACGGCATTGGGGCGCAGCTGCTGGCGCAGCTGCCCGCCCACGAGGACACCGCCGAGGCCATTTTAATTGAAGCCGAGATGCCGGAAAAGGCCGAGGACGCAGCCATGGCAGTGCGGCGGCTGGGCTTTTACGCCCGCTGCGGCGCGTGGGACACCCACTACACCGAGCATCTTTTTGACGCGTGGTTCCGCATTCTGGTGCTGGACTGCCCGGGCTGCGCGCCCCTTGCCCCGGAGACTGCAGTGGAAGCCCTGACCGACTGCTACCGCCGCACCATCAGCCCTACCCAGTGGCAAAAGCACGTGCAGTTCTTTGCCCCGGATGGCAGCGTGTGCGGCTGAGGGCAAAACGCACATAACCATAACATAAAAGAATGCCCGCCCACCGTGGTTTCCCACAGGTGGGCGGGCATTTTGCAGTCTATCGTTTGTGCGCTGTAAAAGCGCTCAGAGGGCGGCGGTCTGGGGGAGCAGGCGGAAGAGCATTACGGGAAGCTCGCTGTTTACAAAATCCAGCGTAAGGATGATCTTTCCGCGCTTTGTTTCAAAAGGCATCTCGGTCTGTGTGCCGTCCGGGGCAATGCGCACAAGCGTTTTGCCTTCCAGCAATCCGGCGGGCAGCGCAAGCCTTACCCGACCGGTGGGCTGCGTCAGGCTGCCGGCAGTCTCAAATGCCACACTCAGGTATTCCCCGTTCGTCCGTGCGGTCACATCCTCCGCAGAAAGGCTGCCGCTGAGCGGCCATGCCGTTGCGGCGTCGATCATTTCCAGCTGCGCGGCGTTTTCTGCCTGCCCGCACACGGGGCAGAAGGTCAGCGTTTCGCCTTCCGCAGTGCGGAAAGTAAACTTCCGGCAATCAGTGCTGCCAGTGTGCGCGCAGCCCTGCCGCAGACAATCGGCGCTCTGAGAGCCGGTTCCGTTCGGGGACCATGCACCGAACTGGTGTCCCAGCTTATCGGTCGGGTCTGCGGTGTAGCTGTCTTTGCAGCGGGAGCAGGTAAAAACAGTATAGCCGTCTGTTTCACAGGTAGGCTCTACGGTAACAGCCTGATAATCATGATTCAGTGCGGGCTGCTCTGCATAGGTGGTATAGTCACAACGGGAACAGGTGTCGTAAGCGTTCCAGCCCTTTTCCGTGCAGGTAGGGGCTTTTGCATCGTGATTCACCAGATTATGGTTCAGTGCGGGCAGTTCCGCATAGGTGGTATAGTTGCAGCGGGAGCAGGTTTCGTAAGCGTCCCAGCCGATTTCCGTGCAGGTAGGGGCTTTTGCTGCGTGCTGCTTCAAATCATGCTGTGCGGGCAGTTCTTTGCGGGTGGTATAGTTGCAGTTTTTGCAGGCTTCGTAAGCATCCCAGCCCTTTTCCGTACAGGTGGCGGCTTTTGCTGCGTGCTGCACCAGAGCATGGTTCAGCGCGGGCAGCTCCGCATAGGTGGTATAGTCACAGCGGGAGCAGGTATCGTAAGCGTCCCAGCCCTTTTCCGTACAGGTAGGGGCTTTTGCTGCGTGCTGCTTCAAATCATGGTTCAGTACGGGCAGCAACGGAGTGGCAGAATAGTCGCAGCGGGAGCAGGTTTCGTAAGCCCAGCCCATTTGCGTACAGGTGGGGGCTTTTATCACGCGCTGCCTCAGATCATGTTTCAGCGCGGGCCGCTCCACATAGGTGGTATGGTCACAACGAGAGCAGGTTTCGTAAGCATCACAGCCGGGTTCCGTACAAGTGGGGTCTTTTGCTTTGTAGTATACCAAATAATGTTTCAGTGCGGGCAGTTCCGCATAGGTGGTATAGTTGCAGCGGGAGCAGGTTTCGTAAGCGTTCCAGCCCTTTTCCGTGCAGGTGGGGGCTTTTGCTGCGTGCTGCACCAGATCATGGTTATTTGAGTCTTTTTCGCCGTATTCCCCACCACACACCTCACAGACCGCTTTGGCGCTGCAGGTTGCTTTGCCACCGGTACACTTTGCAGTATCAACTTCGCGGCAGTTGTAGCGCGTGCATCTGCGGGTGTGCGTGTCGTTGCCGTTAGGCATCCACTTGCTCCAGTCGTGACCGAGAATGTCGTATTCCGCGCCGCATTTTTCACAGATTTTGCCTGTGGTGCAGGTGGGGGTTTCGGTGCCGCCGGTATGGAACATTATATACGCAATATCGCCATCGTTGTGGCAGTTCGGGCATTCAGTTACATAAACCCTATGACAGGTCGAATCATCTTTTTCGTATCTGAGGACCTCACGTTTATTCATAGTCTCACAGCGGGCGCAGAAAACCGGGACTGTTTCTGCCGCCGCTTTTAACACGATCCCCGGTATCAGGCACACCATTGCCAGCACCGTCAAACACCGGATCAGCCATTTTTTCATGTTGCTCCCTCCTTGTCATCAAACCTTGTTATCCTTTCAGATCAAACTGCACGGACAGCGATGCAAGCACGGCATCTACCACCTTCCGCGCCTGGGCAAGCATATCGATCTCCGCCACAAAAGCGATGACCTGCTCGCGCTCCTGCGCGGGGACCTGCAGCGCACTCAGGCTCATGCTCAGGAACCGCCGTATTTTGCGCTCCAGCGTAAAGTAGGGGTCGCACCGCCGTGCCATGTAGCCGCGCATCATGCCAGCCGTGCCCAGCTCCATCTCGTAGAAATCGCACTCGGCGCACCCGGGCAGATACGCGCTGAACGCCGCCTGCAGCTCGGCCGTGGTGCTGCGGTGGATGATCTCCGCCGTAGCGGGGAAGGTGTATGCTTCCACATAGATATCCCGCAGGTTCTCGCTCAGCTCGGTCATCGCCAGCTGCAAAGCCGTTTCCACCGCGTAGAGGTACACCGGCGAGGGGGCGTTTGCCGCCAGCGGCCTTACCGCGCCGAACTGCCTGCTGAACATCATGCCGATCAGCTCGGTCAGCACACCGTCCTTGGTGCGGAAAATATTCTGGAACGACCCGGCAGAAACATCTGCTTCCTTTAAAATTTCTGCCACCTTGGTGTTCGTGTAGCCTTTTTCCAGAAAAAGCCGGACACAGGCGGTCAGGATCCGCCGTTTTGCTTCTTTGCTGTCGTATCTGCGCGCCATTGGAAATCATCCTTTTCTATAATTGGTTTCTGACCCAATTATATATTGATTTTAAAATCGCGTCAAGTAAACTTTTCAGGGCGTATTTTGGGCAGGTTGACAAAATTTGAACTTCCCGCCGGTGTGCAAAAGTGTGCAGAGCCCCAGAAAATGGAAAAAGATGATTTTTGATCCATGACTTGGTGGCGATTTGAGTGACCACAAAGGTATATTTGATATATAGGAAGAAGAATGCCCACTCGTCTGAGGAGTTCTCAGGGGAGTGGGCATTTTCACACAAGTGGTTAATATAATTTCGATTATGATAATTCAAATTATATTAAGACGTTCCATGGGCCGTAACAGCTTCACCGCTTGGTTTTCAAAAATCACCTGTTGATAGCGGTGTTACTTCTTCACAAATTGGTATACGCCATATTCTGGTGACGTCACCAATCCATGCTTGATAAGATTCTTGATGATAGAGGATGCACGCGATTTCTGAACGCCATATAGCTGTGCAACGTTTATGCTGCGAAACTGATATTGATACCGATATCTCTTGAAAAGTTCAAGCGTATTATACCGTATTTTATCAGTACATTCCACCGCTTTATGCAGTCACATGGGTGGCATTCTCTTTCACCGAATTGATCGTATCCATCAGTTCACTGCCCGTTTTGCCATCAAACAGGCGGGTAAACAGGATGGGCTGGTCAAAGGGTGGTTTCATCAACACCGCTTTGCTTTCCACATAACCGTTCTGCTCGATGTAATGAATAACCTTCTGCACGAACGCGATCTGCTTTGCATTCAGCGATTCATCGTTGATGAACTTGGAAAATGCCTGCATGGCAGCATCGTGGTCCAGCTTTGCCACTTTACGCACCAACAGACCAAAGGGTGTATCCCGAAACTCCCGTGCATAGTCCTCTTTGCTGCCCAGCTCACAGGTGAAGATATATTCCAGCTCGGTGTAGTCGCCCTGAGAAAGTGGAATGTTCTGGGTCAGCTTGTGGATGGCCAGCGTATCGCTGCGGTGCTCCATGATGTAGCGGTTCACACGTTCCCGGTACTCGCCGAAATCGTAGCCGGAATCCAGCGTTTTGCCCTCGGTCTGTTCCAGTACCGGGTCGGCAAGGGCCGTGTAGACAGGCTTTTGCCCTTCTACACCGTCCACCAGAAACTTGATAAGCTCCCGCAGTTCCTGCCGCATTTCCTCAAAGCGGAGCAGATCATGCGAGGCCAAAAACTCGTCCGTCTGCACCTCCCGGATGAGGGGCAGCTTTGCCTGCACCTGCGGGATGGTAGCTTTCCCTTCCAGCAATGCCGCTGTGCTGCGCAGCTGTTTCTGGGCGCGGCCCAGCCCCGGCAGACCTTCCAGTTCACAAAGCAGCAAGCCATACACAAAGTTATCGAACCGTTTGGCGGCTTCATCTTTGTCGTCCAGCGAGATGAGCGGTGCAACCTCTTTCATCAAGGTGCCTTTGTCCGTTTCGGTCAGGCTGACAAAGGCTTCCGGCATTTGATAGTGTTCCACGGCCTGTCGGTGCAGCCGCACGGATACCAGCTCCGGGTTCAGCGCTCCCACTTCGGCACGGCAGGTTTCTGTTAAAATTTTACGCCAGTTCTGGTAGTTTTCGTCCCCATAGGCTCCATCCTGCAAGGCCGCAGCAATGCGCACCTTCTTGCAGAAAATGCTCTCGGACAGGCTTTTGGTGTCCGCGCTCTCGTAGCCGTTGGGTTTCTGACGGAAAAATTCAAAGTTGCCGCAGTAGTCGAAAATCAGAAACCGCCGTTTGCCCGTATATTCGCCATCGATGGCATCCACGCAGGCAAGGGACGGGCAGAGCCGCGTGCCACGGCCTATCATCTGCCAGAACTTCGTTTTGCTGCGCACTTTTTTGAAGAACACCAGATTCACACACTCCGGCACATCGATGCCCGTGTCCATCATATCCACCGAGACCGCAATAAAAGGCGGCTTATCCGGCTGTTTGAAATCGTCAATGATGGACTGCGCATAGGCGTCGTCGCAGACCACCCGCTGGATGAATCCCGGGTACTGGGTCTCCAGCTGCGGGTAGAGCTTGCCAAAGCGTTCCCGGATAAACTCCGCGTGGCGCTTGTTCTGGGCAAAGATAATGGTTTTGCCGATGCGGTCGCCGCCTGCCGTCTGGATGCCCCGTTCCATCAGATCTTGCAGCACCGTGTCCACGGTGTTGGCGTTGAAGATGAACTTGTTCAGCTTTTCGGATGGGATGAAGGTGGGCAGGGTGTCGTCCTCGGCAAAATCGTCCTCGTAGCGGGCCTTATCCTCCGGTGAAAGCTGGTCGTAGTGGATGCCCTCTTCTGTGAATTTCGTCTTGACCTCGTAGTTGTAGTAAGGCACCAGCACATGGTCGGTATAGACCGCCGTATCGTAATCGTAGGCGTAGGTGGGGATGCCGTGTTCCATCTCGAAAAAGTCGTAGGTGTTGCGGTCCACGTCGGTTTTCGGGGTGGCGGTCAGACCCACCAGAATCGCATCGAAATAATCAAAAATGGCGCGGTATTTCTTGAAAATGCTGCGGTGGCTCTCGTCCACGATGATAAGGTCAAAATGCGCAGGGGAAAACAGCGGCACGCCGTCCTTGGTCTTGGCGTTGTCGATGGCGTTGAGCATGGTGGGATAGGTGGAAAACACGATGCGCGCGGCCTTATCGTCCTTGGAGGAGCACAGGTTGCACAGCGACTGGTCGGGCAGATACTTTTTGAAGTCGTCCTTCGCCTGCTTGACCAGCGCAGTGCGGTCCGCCAGAAAGAGCACGTTGGTCACATGACCGCCCCGGCTCAGCACATCGGTCAGGCTGGATGCGGTGCGGGTCTTGCCCGTGCCAGTCGCCATGACCAGCAGATTGCGTCGGAAGCCCTGCGCGATGTGGGCGCAGACTGCCCGGATGGCGTTTTTCTGATAGTAGCGGTCGGTGATTTTGTCGTCAATTTCGATGGTGTCCAGCGGTTTTTTCTCGGTGCGGCGGTTCATCAGTTTCTGTAAATCGTCCTTGCAGAACACCCCGCTCACGGCACGCTGCGGGCCGCTCTGCTCATCCCAGAAATAGGTGGTGTAGCCGTTGGTGGTAAACAGCATCGGACGGCGGTCAAACTTCTGTTCCAGACAGTCTGCATAAAGCTGAGCCTGCTTGCGCCCGATGTTGGGGTCTTTGGTGCTGCGCTTGGCTTCAATGACCGCCAGCGGCAAGCCGTCCTTGCCCATCAGCACATAGTCCGCATAGCCCTTCTGCCCCAGCACGCCGTTCATGTTGTCCACTTCGTACTCGGTGCGCACATCGGCGTCCGGCCCGGTGAACTTCCAACCCATGGCCTTGAGGTCGATGTCGATGATCTTCTGCCGCATCTCGGTCTCGGTAAGGTCGGCGGCGGTGAAACTGCGGCTCTGCTGGTTTTGCTGTTTGCTGGCCGTGTACGCCGCCGAAAGGCTCTCCACCTGCTTGCGCAAGGCTTCCAGTTCGGCATCCTTCTGGGTCAGCAGGCTTTCCTGCTCCCGGATCTTCTTTTCGTCCAGTGTTACCTTTTCGCCGGGGATGGCTGTTTCATCAAAGGAGCGCTCCACATAGTCCGTGTCGTAGCAGTAATCCACCCACTGGATGAAGTCGAACAACCCCCGCAGGCTGAACACTGCATCCGCCGCCGACACGCTGTGCCCTGTATGTACCGCCAGATTGCCCGCCTTCACGATGCTGGGCAGCACGCTCCACACGTTGCGGTCCACCACGAACCGGAAACTCGGCTCGTGCAGAAGGGATTGCAGGTTATCCTTGTAGGGCATCATGATGGTTTTGTCTGCCGCATACACCCACTTCACCGCCAGCTCCAACGCCTTCCGGCACCCCACCGCGCACATCGCCGGAGAGGTGGAGAACACTTTCTCGGCCTCGATGGCAGAATTGGCAAAGAGGGAATATTCGGATTTTGTGGAGAGATAGGAGAAGTTGGACATGGAATCACCTCTTTCGTTCCTGTTTCTGCAATATCAAAGGCAGTTTAAACATTCTCAATTTTATCTGTGCATATTCTTCATAAGCAACAAAATAGTTGTTTTCAATTATCAGCGAGAAGTTTAGCTGTTCCGGCATTCTATGATGGAGTTCGCGGATTTCTTGCCTTATTCCAGCTTCATCTTTTTCTATTGCTTTTTCCCACATTACAAAACGATTGAAAACAGAGTCTATCGTTCGAGCTGCCTTGCTGCTATCGCCGGAAGACATTACTCCAAGGCCTGTTGGAAAGAGCGACCCTTCATGAAAGGGAATAAATGTGACGCAGTTTTTGGTCAGATTGTGAACAGCATTATCAGGAATGGTTTCCGTCGGCTTTAGGCCTTTTTTAAACATCAGCAAATTGGGCCAGTTATTATAAATAATTTCCAAGAGGTTCCGGTCAAACCACCCATTCCCTTCGGGATGCTTTTTTACATCGATAAAATGCACAACCTGCCCTTTTGCCTGAAAGAAGAGAAGATTGGGATTTTTGCACTTCCGGTCCATGTCAGTTCTTTCCAGATGAAGATGATAAATCTCCCAGTTTTTTAGCATATAGTCGGATTTTTTCATGGAAAAGGTGTTGATTGCCTTACTCATATAAGGCGTGATAGGATAGCAATTTTTCAGGCACCATTCAATCCGGCGAATTACGGCCTGATCATCGGAAGATAGCAAAGGTAATTTTTGCAGTAGTTCTTTTGAATACAACACATAATAAGGGATACTTGAGTTGAAGCGTCGCTGCTTTATCTGCAAAAATCGGGTGCACACTTTATAGTCGTCCCATTCCGGAGGGAACGCAATTCCGATGCAACGAATATCCTCTCTTGCCATTACTGCAAAGTCATGTCGAAAATCCATCCATTCAACGCTCCTCTCTGTTTATAAAGATGCGTGTAAAAAGGCAGGAGAAATCGGATATGAGAGAATTCTTCCAAATCAATCCATGAAACATTTTTATTCTATTGCATATTTCTTGTCTAATAAGTTTGGAACATTCTTCCATGAAATCGGCCGATAGTCACTGTCTTCAAATATTGCCGGAACGAATCCCAGATTTGGAATTCCGTTTAATTCCTGTGCCAGTAGCTTCAAATTCTCGTTTTTCAAAGTTTCGCGGTTTATCTTTGGTGAGATAACAAAATTTTCTGTATAAGCAAAAATAAGGTAGCATATATATTGTAACTTCTGCTTTTCGGACAGTCTCAAAAATTCATCTCTAAATATTCTATATCGTTTACCATATTTTTCAGGATAAAAAAGTGTTATGACCGTTTCTTTTTCAAGCGGAAATACACAAAGCTGTAAATCTTCTATATGGTAATCTTTACTGAGATTAAAAACATCATTTACCTTTTTTCCGTTGATTGTTTCTCTGAGAGAAATTTGTGATTGACAAGCAATCGGCATTTTGTAGGAGAATTTTTTCCAGTACAGCAATTTGTACTTTGCCGGCTGTGAGTTATTTACAGTTCGTAGAGCTCTGCTAAATTCAATGGTATAGTCCATGATATCATCTTCCTGAATTTCAGGCAATGCCCCTCGATTGAAATTTTTTATTGTGTTTTCCACGATTTCATAAAATGGCTGTTCATAATGCCGCTTGGATAGCATTAGCAAAGAATTTTTTAATTCTATTTCTGCCATCATTTTATTTGACGGTATCCGACTAAGATTATATATATCTTCATACTCTGCAAAAACTTTGCTGTCGCAATCCCTGCATATAAATCGAAATGTACACGAATTCTTTGTTCCCTTTTCAGTGTCAAACACGCGATTTTCAATTAAGAAATCATCCGCAGCAACACTCGAAAATTGCAAAAGTTTCCCATTTTCTGAAATGTTGTTCAAAACAAATTGCGGAATGGAGTGTGAATTGCAAAAACTTGTTTGTTCTTCTCCACATATCGGACAAACATTCAATTTTGCTTTTTCTCTGCTTTCCTTTGCAACCCGACTATGGAATTTTTTGAATTCTAAAGGGTTCATAAATTCACCTCAGCGATTTTCCATTTGTCCGGCCTTGTTAAAAATCGTCCACACCGCAGCATACGCTTCTGCTCCAACCAGTTCTTTTAGCAGTTGCTCCCGAAGCTCAGGTTTCAGCTTTTGAATCGAGTTCTTTGCCTTGATTGCATCAAACTTTGCATTATTATACTCTCTTTCTTCTTCAAAAGTCATCATCGTATGCTCCTTTCATGGTGAAATGTTCTGTTTAACGTTATTATACCGCCAAAATCCGCTATTGCACACCCATTTACCCAAAATATTCCTGCATCAGTGCCTTTTTCATCAGTTCCAGCTTTTCAAGGCTCTGCTGTACGGTCTGCTTCTGCTGGTTTACACGTTCCACAAAAGCGGCAAACTGGTTTTGTGGTTCAAGCGGTGGAAGCAAAATCTTCAAGTTGTTACACTTTCCAACGTTAAAGTGCTGCTGCGCTGCCCCACCTGTTCCTTCTTCAATTTGTTTCTTTCCATGAGGATAATTGATATACGCACAGAGATACCAAGGATTTACTTTGCTCAAATCCGGGTGTGCGATTATTACATCCACTGCATTACATCCTTCAAATTCTTTTGTGACAACACATGAAGTTCCCGGTGCTCCCGACCTGACAATCAGCAAATCATTTTCATGGAGTTGAGATTTCTTGTTACTTTCATTTCCCTCTGTTGAAAAATAGACCCAGTCGCTATCTTTTATATACATCTCGCCGATGTTCAATGAGCGAAACGCTTTTATGCTACGCTCTTCCATAACATAATATTGGGCAGGCTTGATTACAACACCAACACCAGCATCTGCAATATCGGAAACATTAACGACAGGATATGCATTTTCGTTTTCCGGGTAACTTCCAAACATCTCCACAAATCGTGCCTTTACCAGCTCGTCCAGTTTGGCAAGCTGCTGCTTACGGAGAGAAATCAACTGCTCTAACTTCTTGAATTTTTCTGCAATTTCTTTCTGCTGGTTTACTTCAGGTAACGGGATTTCAATGCTTTCAACGATGGATTTAGAAATTTCTTTAAAAGTCGCGCCACGTCCTAATGAATTGAGATAGTCTGTTTTTGATTTCAAGAAAAAATAGAGGTATTCATTATAAATCGCATCTGAGCAAATAAGGTTCTTGAATCCCTGATTGCAACACATTTCACAACCGGCAATTGCGGTTTTGCCAATCGGCGCGCGAGAAGATAAAATGACTGTTCCTGTCGGCAGATAAGACAATCCGGTTTTTTCTTTTCCCTCTTCAGTAATGTGCCGAACTGAATCCATAATGTAAAAAGTATCTTCGTTCAATTCAGCAGGTGTTATCCATTTGATGTTGCCATCCCAGTAGGACATAACAGATGTTTTTGGTGTCGAACCAGATACAATAGTACAAACCTCTCCCAACTTCGCCATCACACCATCTCCTCCCACACCTGCATATTATTCCGATTTTTCGTCATCTTTTTCCGTTGCCACGCTCTCAATCATTCCGGCAACCGTTTGGCCTAGCAACATGGTACTTGCATTCTCGGCAGTGACCACCGGGCGGCCGGTTTTGGATTCGATCTCTTTCCGGGCATTTCCGGCCACTGCGCCGCCCTGTTTGGCAACGATACGGTTTTCTTCCAGACCATGTGGGTTCTGGGCATTTGTCAGCTCCGTTGTGGTGGCTTCTGCCAGCATATTCAAGGCCAGTTCCAGGGTACTCATGTTGTCGCGCAAGTTTTCCTTTTTCAGCCCTTTGAAGTTTTTATATTGCCGTGTGTTCATACCAGACCATGCCTTCGTCACCTCGTCCGTCAGAATGGCATACTCCTGCCCCTCTCTCACGCCGTGCACCTTCCATGCATTGGTTAGCTCTTTTCGGGCGCGGATGGTTTGCAGCCGCTGGTTGATCCACTCCGGGGAGACTAACCTTTTTGGGCGTAGGTATCGAGTGCGCGCTCGATGGTCAGTTCCGGGTCAATGATCTCCTCAATGCGTTCCCGGCCGACCATCGCCAGCCACATCTTGAACGGTTCCGCCTTTTTGGACGGCACCGACTGAATGATGCGCAGGAGCTGTTCCGTGTTGGCAACATCGGTCAAACGGCGTTTTCCGTCTGTCGCTTTCATTTTCAACTGGTGACAATTTGTCACCAGTTCACTGCCCTCAGCTTTCAAGCGTTGCTTCAACTTATTCCAATATTTTCGCCCGGTGTTGTAATCTCCGCTTTCTGTTAAAACCGTCACAACATCAACAATGGAGAAGTACCATTCTTCCTGCGTTTCATCCCATGCGGTACGAATCGGTCGATCCTCAAACATTTGCAGTTTATCATTTTCTGTCATCGCATTTTCCTCCATCATACCATTTCCTCCAACTCTGCCAAACCCTTGGTGATCTCCATTTCCAGCTCATGCAGGTCGGCAAGAATTTCCGTAGTCGAGGGATACTCCACCGGCACATACTCGGTCTCTTTATACTTATTGATAGATAAATCATACCCATTGGCGGCAATTTCCGCTTTGGGCACAAAGAAACTCTGCTCGGTGCGCTTGCGGTCAGTTTCGGCGTCGAGGTTATGGAACCGGGCGATGATGTCCGGGATGTCGTTTTCCTTCACCTCAGTGCGCTTGTCGTCCAGCGAGAAGCCGTCGGTTTTCATATCGTAGAACCACACCTTATCGGTGCCGCCCGCGCCGGTCTTGGTAAACACCAGCACCGCCGTAGACACGCCTGCGTAGGGCTTGAACACGCCGGAGGGCATGGAAATGACCGCCCGCAGCTGGTGGTTTTCAATGAGTTCTTTTCGGATGCTCTGGTGCGCCTTGCTGGAACCGAACAAAACGCCGTCCGGCACGATGCAGGCGCAGCGTCCGCCGGTTTTGAGCATCCGCAGGAAGAGCGCAAGGAAAAGCAATTCTGTCTTTTTGGTGTTGGTGACGGCTTTCAGGTCATCATTGATGCTCTCGGCATCCACAGTGCCCTTGAACGGCGGGTTCGCAAGGCAAACGGTGTACTTGCTGCAAATGGAGTTCTGTTTTGACACGCTGTCCTTGTAGTCGATCTCCGGGTTCGTGATGGAGTGGAGCATCAGGTTCATGGCCGAAATGCGCAGCATGGTGCGGTCCGTGTCAAAGCCGGTGAACATCGGGCCGGCAAAATGCTGCCACTGCTCCAAGGTCATGCTGTCCTCGTAGTGGGCGCGGAGGTACTGCGCGCTGGACACCAGAAAGCCCGCCGTGCCGCAGGCGGGGTCGCAGATAAAGTCGTCCGGCGTGGGCTGCACCAGCTCCACCATCATGTCACGGATGTGCTTGGGCGTGCGGAACTGGCCGTTTTTCCCTGCAATTGCCAGCTTGCCCAGCATATACTCATACAGGTCGCCCTGCATATCAAGGTCGGCAATGTCGTGGGTGTAGAGATCCTCCAGCCCGGTGATGATCTTTTGCAGCACCTGCGGCGTGGGAATCAGGAACATGGCATCGTCCATGTACCGCGCAAAGGCGGTGTTGCCCTCGTCCGGGCGGGCGGGGTCGTCTGCGATCTCCACCAGTTCGCCGGTTGCGTCAAAGTCCGGCAGACGGCCATACTTCATCTTTTTGATGGCCGGGAACACCCGTTGCTGCATGGTCAGGAAAATTTCGCGGGAATCTTTGTCCTTGAAGCGGCTCCACCGCATAGACTGCCCTGCCGCGCTGGCCGGGAAGATGTGCTCCATCTTTTCGCCCGCCATGTTCTCAAAATCTTCGGTGGCAAGCTCTTTCTCGTCCAGTGACCGGATGAACATGAGATAGGTCAGCTGTTCAATGACGGTCAGCGGATTGGTGATACCGCCTGCCCAGATGTCTGTCCAGATTTTGTCTACCTTATTTTTAATGGCTCCTGTTACCATGCGCTCCTCCTGAATGTTTGCCAATCGCAAACGTTTTACATCTTGGATTTTTGGTGATAATACCACAATTTTATTATAGCAGTGTACGATTGCATTTTCAATGTAGAGTGTTTATCGTAAGTGCTTTCTTTATCGCAAGGCAAGAAATCAGTGGAACGTTAAAACAGCAATTTGCGATATGGAATGCAACGCTGTTGCTGTTGCATGAAGAAGTTGAATTGCTATAAAACGGTAAAGTGGATTTTATCTGCTTTGCCGTTTTTTCTTTACATCTGGACTCCAACATGCCTTTGTGCTATTCAGCGATTCCATCGCGCAGCCTGCGCCGGGACGGTGCAGATTTGAAAGGGTTTGGGATTTCCCAACAAGCATTTTGCAACGCAAAAATAGCAGATGTATATACGTCTGCCCTGCTTGCGGATACAATGTCGTCGATGAAACAAAAATAGTTTCATCAAAGACGGTTATATGGTTGTGCCGATTTCCAAAAAATAGTAATATTGAAGTACTAACTGGGGCAAAACGCTTCATATTTTTGACTCCATACTCCCTCGCATCTTTCTGCGAACGCTTTCAAGTCTCCGATCTGATTCATACGATGCCATGGCATCGTAGAATTGGCTCGGATTTTTTATTTTGAATCATTGTATACAACACATGGACTAAGGGGGTGGGTAACTTGGACTACGAGTCCATAAACTTTTGCTGCGGAAACCGGTACACTGTTGTCAAAGGAGGCGAACAATATGCTGAAACTAAGCAATCTCAAAATAGACCCCGAGTTTTCTGCTCAAATTTTGCCGCTGAGTTTTGAGGAGCTCCAGCAGCTTGAGCAGAACATCATTGCCGAGGGTCGTCTTCTGAATCCCATCATCACATGGAATGGCTACATTCTGGATGGGCACACCCGCTACCGCATCCTGAAAAAGCACGGCTTTATCAAGTTTGAAGTGGAAGAAATCCAGTTTGCGAACAAGTACGAAGCGCTTGCATGGATCTGCAAAAATCAGCTTGGCCGCAGAAATCTCAGCCCGGAACGAAAGAAGTTTCTTCTGGGCAAAGAGTATGAATCAACCAAGCTGGCAGTGGGCGGGCAGCCCGGAAATTGCTATAAAGTAAATCGATGTGATCAAAATGATCACATCGATTCAGAAAAACGCACTTGCGAACGAATCGCCGTAGAACATGGTGTTGGGTCTGCGACGGTACGACGTGCCGAAAAGTACATGAACGGCGTGGAGGCTGCCGATGAAGCAGCACCCGGTGCCCGGGAGGAAATTCTAAACGGGAAAATCAAAGCTGCTGACCGTGAGATCTGTGCTATCGCTAAGGCTCCGAAGGAACAGCGGCCGGAAATCGTTGCAGAACTTCGCAAGCCGAAAAGTGAGCGAGATAAGCAGCTTGCTTCCTCCGACTGACAGCCTGAAAGCCACAACACTGGTGTACACGGTAGAGGAGATCGCACAGATGCTGTCCATCAGCCTGCGCTCTGCTTACAACCTGTGCAACAGCACCACCGAATTCCGTGTTCTGCGGGTAGGCGGAAGCATCCGTGTACCGAAGGACAGCTTCGATGCGTGGCTCAACCGGGCAGCTTGATAAGGAGGCAAACCGTATGGCATATATTACGAAGCGCGGCAACTCTTACAGCGTCCGCTACACCTACGAAGATGAACACGGCAAGCGCTGCGACAAATGGGAGAGCTTTCCCACCAAAGAGGAGGCAACAAACCGAAAGAAGCAGATCGAGCACGAACTGGCGGCCAGAACCTTGCAATTCCAGCCCATGCAGAGGATTCCCACGAAAACGCCGACCGTGCAAAAACCGTGCATCGACCGTGCAGGCCCCGATTTTTCGGGGTTACATAACGAAAAAGAGCGTCAAATCTTACGATTCAACGCTCTTTTGTTGGTGCACCTCGCGTACTCATATTCAAACTTTTCTCTGCTTTCACAGCTTCCCCGAAAGCGACCGTTTCTGTACCTTCCTTATAGTTAAAGGTAATAAGTACCTTATCATCGTAGAGATAGATGGCATTGATGAAGGTATCCACCAGTGCCTGCCGCTGTTCCGGCTGGGTCATATCCAGCTTGCGGAAACGGAGCCGCCATCGCAATCCAACTTTTTAATCGTTTGCAACATCGTTGGATTGCATATCGCAAAATATGCCGGTCAGAGCAGTATTCCAAACCTGTCCTTGCGATTGAACCGGACGAACTCCTCTTTCATCTTCGGCTTGGCCAGCCGTTCCTCTGCAATGCGGGCTTGCAGTTCTTTTCGCTGATCTTCCAGAGCTTCCAGCCGTTCCTTGGTAGAGCTGGTCAGAATGCCCATCTGGATGGCATTCAGCATATTGGTGATGCCGGTTTCCGTTTCCTTCAACTGCTTTTCGTAGATAGGCAGGTCAGTGCTTTCCTGATTTTGCAGCTCCATGACCTTGGCAATGATGGCATTCATGGAAGCATCATCTTCCGCCAGCTTCATGGTTTCGGTCACTACCAAATCTTCCAGCCATTGTTTCCGCACTGCCTTTTTATCACAGGTCTTTTTCTTCTTGGCTGCAGCACATTTATAAAAAGCCGCCATCATTCTCAGATCGTCCAATTCTGGCTTGCCGACTGCAGATCCACCATGTGGGCATACAAGCCCTTCCGGGCGTACAGCTCTGCCGGGCTGCCCTGCTCGGCCACGATGCCGCCCGACAGCACCACCACCTGATCCGCACCGGCTACGGTGCGCATCCTGTGGGCGATGATGAGGACGGTTTTGTTTTTTATGAGTCGGGATAGTGCCTCCTGAATGGCAGTTTCGTTTTCCACATCCAAGCTGGCGGTGGCTTCGTCCAACAGAATGATGGGCGCATCCTTCAGGAAGGCACGGGCGATGGAGATACGCTGACGCTCGCCGCCGGAAAGAGCGCAGCCATTCTCGCCGATGTTGGTGTTCCACTTGTCCGGCAGCTTTTCGGCAAATTCCTCGCAGTTTGCCAGCTTTGCTGCCGCAAGGACCTCCTCGTCGGTGGCACCTTTGCGCCCCAGACGGATGTTTTCCAGGATCGTGTTGTCAAACAGGGTCACATCCTGAAATACGATGGAATACAGGCTCATGAGCTTTTCCGGGTCGATTTGAGAAACCTCCATGCCGCCCACAGTGATGCTGCCCTTCTGGTAGTCCCAGAACCGTGCCGCCAGCCGGGAAACGGTAGTTTTGCCGCCGCCGGAGGGGCCCACCAGTGCAGTGACCTCGCCTTGCTTTGCCGTAAAGGAAACGTCTTTCAGCACTGTCTCACCGGAGTTGTAGGCAAAACCCACATGGTCGAACACGATATCGCAGCCCTGATTGGTCAGCTGCTCGCTGCCGGTCTGCAGGGGAGCATCCAGGATCTCGTTCATCCGCCCCACATTGGTGCGCATGGCAATGACCGCCGCCAGATTCTGCAACGCACCCTGCATGGGGTCGTACATCCGGGAAGCCGCCATCAGGAACAGAAACAGGGTCAGTACGTCGATACTGCCCTGCACCAGCAGCACCGAACCGGTGAGCGCCACCGACGCAATACCCAGCTTGAGCACCATGCCGGCGGAGGACACAAACAGCGCTGTTTCCAGCTCTGCCACAATAGACTGCTTTTCCACTGCCCGAATTTTGTCGGAAAGGCCGGACAGATACCGCTGCTCTGCATTGCTGGCTTTCAGGTCCCGGAGGGTCTCGATGTACTCCTGAATGCCGTCCGCACAGGCCATTTTCGCCGCCATGGTCCTGCCCTGCACCTTGTCCTGCACCCGGTAGCTGCCCACCACGATGGCAACGGATACCGGGATGACCCACAGTGCCGCCAGTGCCATCCGCCACTCAAAGGCAAAAAGGCTCAGGGCAATGAGCACCGTGGAAATGAGGGCTCCGAACAGACCGGGGATGAAGTGGGAGCAGTCCTTTTCCAAAACCTCACAGTCCGCCATGATGGTGCTGGTCAGGTCGGCAAGGTCTCGCTTGCCGAAAAAGGACAGAGGCAGCTTCCGCAGCCGCTCCGCAAGGGTCAGGCGGCGGGTGCCGCTCTCTTTATAGGTGGTAAAATAGGTGCCGTTGTACTGGAACCATGTGGTCAGTAAAATCAGTGCAAAGCAGGCAGCGCATCCCAGCAGATAGAAGGCGCTTCTCCCGCTCGTAGAGCCTGCCAGCAGGTCTTTTACCAAGAGATACAGCAGCCCGGTGGGCAGCATGAACGCCATGTTCTGGAACGCACAGGCCAGAACGCCCTTTACAAGCCCCTTTGCGCCTTCCGGTGAGCTGGCTATGGCGTGTTGAATTTTTTCGATCATTCCTTACCCCTCCTTTGCGACCTTCCACTGCACCGACGCCTGATACTCCTGCCACATCCGGGCAAACAGACCGTTCTGCGCACACAGTTCGTCCTTTGTGCCGGATTCCACAATCTGCCCATCCTGCACCACATAGATGCAGTCGGCGTTGGCGACTGTGGACAGGCGGTGCGCGATCATCAGCACCGTTTTGCCCTTGGCAAGCTGGGCAAAGGCTGCCTGCACCTTTGCTTCATTGTCCGGGTCGGCAAAGGCGGTGGCCTCGTCCAGAATCAGGATGGGGGCATTTTTCAGCATGGCGCGGGCAATGGCAATGCGCTGCTGCTCGCCGCCGGAAAGATACACGCCCTTGGTGCCGATAACGGTATGGATGCCCGCCGGGAACTTTTCTATAATATCCATGCACTGCGCCGCCTTGAGCGCTGCCAACACCTCTGCTTCGGTGGCCTGCGGTCTGCCCAGACGGACGTTATCCAGAATGCTGCCCTTGAGCAGGCGGCTGTTCTGGAACACAAAGGAGATGGTGTCCATCCGTTCTTCTTTGGGGATATCCCGCACATCCGCTCCTCCCACCCGGACGCTGCCACTCTGCACATCAAAGAACCGGCAGACAAGGTTTGCCAGCGTAGATTTGCCGCCGCCGGAGGGGCCTACAAAAGCCACGGTCTGTCCCGGCCGGATCTCCAGCGAAACGCTCTTGATGACCTCGGTTTTGCCATCGTAGCTGAAATGAACGTCCTGCAGCATAACAGAAGCGTCCTTCGGGTGCTGCGGAACAGCCTGCGCCTGCATGGGTGCCGCCTCCAGCACCGAGTCGATGCGTGCCAGCGCATCCGCTACCACCATCTTGTTCTCACTCATGTACATTATACGGGTCAAAGTCAGGGAGATCACCGGCGTGATGATGATATAGAACAGCAGGTTCAGCAGAAACTCCGGGGTGACGCCGTGGGTCGTGAACAGCAGCCCGCCTGCGATCAAAAAGGCGAACACGCCGTTGACGGCGGCGGTGTAGAACATCATGGGCAGGCGCAGGTCTTTGGTGTAGGAGATGACCCACTTTTCATACTCATCAATGGTGGTCTTGAACTTTTTGAAGGAAAACACACTTTGCCCGAAGGTCTTGACCACCGGAATGCCCCGGACGTATTCCACTGCCTCGTTGGACATGGCCTCTAGTGCGTTGCCGTACTGCCGCATTTTTTCAGCCATCTGCTTGCCAGTCATGGTCGTCATAATGAGGAAAGCCAGCACCACCGGCGCAAGGCTCAGCAGACCCAGCCGCCAGTCGAACGCCAGCAGCAAAACCAGCAGCCCCACCGGGGTAGCGATGGCGTTGTACTGGTCGGGCAACTGGTGGGCCAGATAGGTCTCGGCTGCTCCGGTGCTCTCATGGATGATCTTGCGCAGCTTACCGCTGCCGAAAGTCTCGGCAAAGCCCAGCGGCAGCACCGCCAGATGCTCCGACACCGCCAGCCGCAGATTCGTCGCCACCCGGAACGCCGACAGGTGGGAGCACATCAGCGCTGCGATGTAAATAAGGTAAGACAGCACCGCGAACAACACTGCCATCCAGCCGTAATGAGGGATGTTCACCGCCTGCGCATAGTTTGGCGCTGCGTTCAGCACATCCCGCAGGATCTTCCAGATGTACACAAAAGGCACCAGCGCCACCAGCGCACTGGCCGCAGACAGCACCCACGAAGCGTAGGTGAAATATCGGTAGTTCCCGGCGTAGCCCATCAGCCGGGAAAGATCGGACTGTTTTTTCACGGAAAGACCTCCTTCAAATAATTTTTATGCAAAAATGTGCCGTGGCGTTTTTGCTCCACAGCACATTCTGCGTATTAACCTGCCAGATTTTCCGTACAGAACAGCTCAATGACATTTTCCATAGTTGCCTGATCATAGTCCTCTGCGATGGCCGCCGCATTCCAGTAGGCGTAATTGCCCTCAAACCAGCTTTGCAGATCGCTGATATCTTCTGCATAGCGGAATTCCAGATGATACGTCGTTTCCATCGTATCGGGCGCAAAGGCGAAGTAGGTAAACTCCCCGGAATCCGCATCCTCGCTCTGGTAGAAGAGGAAGCTGTTTTCATTGTCCACATCCAGTTTCTGGTAGGTGTGTGCAAACACTTCCTGTCCTTGCGCATCCAGACCGGTGATGGTGTTGGCATTCATCACGAATTTTTCCACGCCGCCCAGAAAATAGCAGTTGAACGCCGTGCTGTCCGGATCTGCTGCATATTTTTCAACAGCCTCCTCGCCATACGGCTCTGCCATGCACATTCCCAGCAGCATATCCGTAGCCGATTCCGCATTGTCCTCGCCTACCAGCGGAGTCGCAGCGTCGATCCACAAATTCCGGTATTCACTCTTTGCCATCTCCGGGAACAGTTCCACATAAGTCCCGCTGATACCAGACAGATAATCCTCCGCATCCATTACCTGACTTGCGGAAGCCGAAGAAGCCACCGAGGAGGAAACGCTGGATGCCGAAGACGCTGTGCTTGCGCTCTGCTGGCCGCAGCCGACAGCAGACAGCAGGCAGACCGCAGACAAGGCCACTGCAACAAATTTCTTTTTCATCATCATATGAAAGTACCTCCGGTTTTAAAGTAAGTTTATTCTAACCGCTCTGTACTTTAGCATATTTTTCGGCCGTGGACTACTCCATTCTGATTTCCCTGCTCCGTTTTGTGAGTCCATTTGCGTGGGTGCGGTACTGCGACGGGGTCGTTCCATATCGTTTCCGGAAAGCCTCCGAAAACTTGCTGGCGTTGTCATATCCTGCATTCTGTGCGATCTGCGTAATGGGCTTTGCGCTCCGGACAAGCTCTACGGCAGCCTGTTCCAGACGGTATTCCTTGATATAGTGGTATACTGGCACACCGTAGACCTGTTTGAACATTTTTTGCAGGTGCGAAACCGAGATCCCGTGTTCTTCTGCCAGCTGCGCAAGGGAGACATACCCCTCCCGGTTTGTCAGAAGGTGATCCCGGAGATGGTGTGCCAGTTCGGTCTGTTCGGTAGAACAGTACAAGTCCGTTCCTTCCTCCTGCGGAATGCGGCTCAGCAGCATCAACAGCTCCACCACCTTGAGCCGCAGGAACCGGAGATCCATGTAGGGCGCATTTTCGTACAATTCCCGGAAAACGTGCTCACAGCGGGGTCCTGCCGTACCGAACATGAACCATCGGTTTCCCAGAAGATTCTGCTTCAGTACCGCAAAATCCACCGAAAAGCCCGGTGCGTTCTTCTCAAGCCAGTTCTGAGCGGCTGCTGGATCAACTTCCAGACACAGCCCTTCGTAACAGCCCAGCGGGAACCGTGACTCTGAACGTGTTCCATGCCGTCCGTCGTAGCAGCTGACGGCCATATCCCCCGGCTTTAGCAGAACGCTATCACGCATGGAAAAGCTGGTTTCAAAACGGCCATTGATGCAGAAATTGATCTCTATCATACCGATCTGCGTGCGGATTTCCGTATAGGTCTCCATCTCCAGCCGCAGCAGCATGATCCCCACGCCATCAAACAGCCGGTAATAGTGAATTTCTCCACTTCCGGCCGCATTTTCAAAGCCGCCTGTTTGTCCGGGATTATAGGGAGTGACCCCCGTTTTGTCATGAAAAATGATATCAATCATACTGTTTATTCAATCCGATCTCCACAATCCGTCTTTTGCAGGGCTTGGAATGGCAGCTGTGGTCAACTGGCAGATCCCTGTCTTTCATGTTTTTCCTTTCTTCGCCCCTTGCATCGCAATTTTCTCAACCATGCGCTATCCCAGTGCCACATCCAGTACCATCATCACGCTGAAGCTTACCGCAAAAAAACACCGTGCCGACGTTAGAGTGCCGCCCCTGCGACATTTCCGGGATCAGCGCCTCCACCACCACATACAGCATGGCTCCGGCGGCAAAGCTGAGCAGATAGGGCAAGGCGGGCACCACAATGCCTGCCGCCAGGATCGTCAGCACTGCCCCGATCGCACCGAGAATGTACCATCGAATCAGCTTTTTCGGTTTCTCCGTCTTCATCTTTTTTGCCTCCGATTGCAGTTCATGATTCTGCTTTTCATTTGGGCAATTTCCAACTTCTTAGAAAATCAAATGGACAATACCGCCGACAATTGCCGCTCCCGCAACCCAGATCAGCGCCAGTATGCTTCGCTTTTTCAGCACCTGCCTCCAGGTCTGCACGAACGGCGCATCTTCAAGCCCTGGCAGCACCCAAAACTGGCTGTGCCCGACCCATAGCTTGTCGATTACAACGCCGTCATAGACATTCATGACCTCAAGAAACAGCAGCGCCTGCCAATAGGCCTCACCAAAGGAGGAAGCCTCGTTCCACAAACCGATGATCAGCACAAGAGCAGCAAGCATCACGATAAAGAACGGTATCATAAAGCATTTTCGTTTCCGGTTCATCGTATTGCGGTCGATCAGTCCCAGTTCGATGGCGCGATCCTGCACCTCCTTGGGATAAAAGTACAGTCCATTGACAGCACCGCCGATCACAGCGATTTTTACCATTGCGGTAAACAGCAGACAATAAAGCAGCAGTTGCAGTACGATCATTGTTTTTCTCCTCTCAGTCTGCGTGCGAATCGGGCATATGCTCCCATTTCCTTCGTCTTCCATCGTGGTTCATGCAAAACAAGAAAGTATGCCAGAAATACCATGTACCGAATCGTTTGATTTCCATTTCAATATGCCGCCCACTATTATCTGACCTTCATGCAAAAATCGCAGCGGTCATTGCCGCGCCCCAGCGTCATGCTTCTCTCCCAGATCAGCTTCGGATGCAGCC